>Ga0268299_1000171_pt1 | contig 256282 bp, 218 predicted proteins | sample NOBtaG_FD_193484 | JGI IMG/M metagenome (GOLD analysis project Ga0268299, IMG submission 193484) | Activated sludge microbial communities from bioreactor in Nijmegen, Gelderland, Netherland - NOB reactor | ecosystem: Engineered > Bioreactor > Aerobic > Activated sludge | place: Netherlands...
GCTTTCGTAAAGCACAGGTCGCCGGTTCGAATCCGGTGGGTGGCTTGCTGCGCGTGCGTGCGGGACGCGCTCGAGCGTGCATGGCCGGGCGATGATCCGTTGGGGCGTCCCGCCCGCAGCGCTTCGCTCGCCCCCCGGCGCGGCCGGCGTGTGTCACGCGCTGACCGCACGGAGCCGATGCAGCGTGATCTCCGGTCGAGCGCAGAAGCGAACCTTCATGAGGTGACCGAGCCCGCGATTGATGTAGAGCGATCGTTCGCCGTCGAGCGGGATCTCGCCCGAGGTGTAGCGACGATTTCGCACCGGCAGGATCGGCGGCGGCAGGAAGGGCGAGCGGCACTGGCCGCCATGCGTGTGCCCGGCCAGAATCCAGCCGCGAAACCCAGACCAGATCGGTTGATCCGCGGCGTCGGGGTTGTGACAGAGAACGACGCGAGCTGATGAGTTGCAGAACGATCCTTCGCGGGGCCCGCCCCCTTGCGCCGAACTCATCACCGGCCGCAGCCCCGGCGGAGGACCGAACCGCGGACCCCAGAGATCCTCCAGTCCGATGACGGTGAGCCCCTGAATCTCATGCGACTCGTTGCGAAGCATGCGCACGCCCGCATTCGCCGCGATGCTCGTCAGCGCGTCTGCGACACCGGGCTGCCGCCAGCCGGGACCGTAGTCGTGATTGCCAAGGATGCCGAGGCTCGCGAGTCGCCCTCGAGGAAAGTGCTCCATCAGCCTCGCAAGATCGTCGAGGCCGGACTGCCCGCAGTAGCTGACCCAATCGCCGGTGACGACGACGATGTCCGGCTCGAGCCTCCGCAGCGAGTCGAAGCTCCGACGCAGATAGTCGGCCGACACCTGCCGACCCGAATGGAGATCACTGAGCTGCGCGAGCAGGCATCCTTCGAGTGCGGGCGGCAGTGCGTCGACGGGAAGGTCGTGATGAACGAACTCGAGCCACTCGGGTTCGATGAATCGGGCGTACGCGCCGGCTGCTGCGATGCCCGCCGTTGCCGCGAATGCGGCCTTGATGAACCGCCGGCGCGTGAGCATGAGCAGCGTGCTACGAGCGCCGGCACTTTCAGTTCGAACCCGCAGTAGCCGTTTGACGCCTGGCCACGAACGAATGGCGGGCCATAGGCCGCCGGAGTGCTTCAGGTCAGCTCGAGACGACCTTGCGCGTCAGGTAGGTGCCTTGGCCGAGTCCAAAGAGCGCAAGCAGAGTCGAGTCGACATCCGGAAGCGATACGGTGGCAAGGAAGGCCGGCGCCGCGAGATAGTAGAAGTACTGCACGAGATAGGTGAAGACCGCCACGAGCGTCACGACGAGCATGAGCAGGTCCGCGATGTCGGCATTTCGCTGCCGATCCTCCACAAGATTCGACAGCGAGCGCTTCGGCCTGGCGTCCGGCGCACTCGCGCGGACCTTCGCAGCGGGGCTTGCATCGATCCACTTCGCGCCCGCAAAGGTGAAGCCGCTCATGCCGGAGAGCAGGAGCAGGTTGGCAGGGATCGAGATGCCGCCGAGGAACTCGCCTCCACCCATCTGCCAGCGCACTGCCCAGAGCACGAGGTACGCGCCGATCACCACGCTGAACCAGAGGAAGATCTGCGTTGCGCTGTTGCTGTATCGCGCTGTGGGCCCGAGCAGCATGTCCCTGCCGGAGCTGATCCGCAGGAGAACGGCGATGCACGGCACCGTGAGCACCGCCCAGATCAGCCCTGAGATGCGATAGGTCATCGTCGCCGCGATCGTCAGGGGACGGACGGACTCAAGCTGCTTCTCCGCCTCTGGCACGGCCGAGGCGGCGAGGCGATCTCCCGGCCGTAGCGCCGACACCGCAACCCGCAGCGGCTCGGGAACTGCAATCGCGAGCGGCTCGCCCTTCTCACCGAGGGGTGTGCGGAGCAGCGTGATGACTTCCGCATCCTTGCCGATCGCCACCACGGTCCACCACGCGTCCCCGGATGGCTTCTGGCCCGAGCCCGAAGCGATGAACAGAATCAGTGCGCCGATCCAGAGCCCGACGAGCAGGAAGCGCCATCCTCCTGAGCGAGGCGCCTGCGGCGGCGCTTCGCCGTTGCCGTCCCGATGGCCCTGCCCGATCCCGCCTTCGTTGCCGTCATGCATGGTCCCCGTCCTCGCCGGTGTCGATCCGCGCAACGCGCGGCACGAGCGGTCAGGGTACCGCGCCGACCGCGCCTGCGGGAGCATCCACCGCGTGCGCTCGCTCCTCCGCCGCGGGGCGCCGCATCCGATCCGCGATCCACTCGAAGACGAGGTAGAAGATCGGCGTCGCGATCAGCGTCACGAACTGCGAGAAGAGCAATCCGCCGACGACCGCGAGTCCGAGCGGGCGACGCGCCTCGGCGCCGGGTCCCCACCCGAGTGCGAGCGGCAGCGTCCCGAGCAGCGCCGAGAGCGTGGTCATCATGATCGGACGGAAGCGCACCAGGCACGCGTCGCGGATCGCCTCGCGCGCCGTGGCACCGGCGCGGCGCCGCACGATCGCGAAGTCCACCATCATGATGCCGTTCTTCTTGACGAGGCCCACCAGCAGGATCACGCCGACGAAGCCGTAGAGGCTCAGCTCCGCGTCGAAGAGCAGCAGCGTCGCCAGCGCACCGAATCCCGCGAACGGCAATGCCGACAGGATCGTCAGCGGATGCAGGAACGACTCGTAGAGGATGCCCAGGACGACATAGGTCACCAGCACCGCGAGCAGGAGCAGCCATCCGAGTCCTGCGAGCGAGCGCTCGAACGCCTGCGCTGCGCCCTGGAATGATGTGGTGATCGTGGGCGGCAGGATCTCCTGCGCCAGCTCGCGCACGCGATCGACGGCGGTGCCGAGGCTCACGCCCTGCGCCAGGTTGAACGAGATCGTCACGGCCGGAAGCTGTCCGCTGTGGTTCACGCTCTGGGCGCCCGCCGTCTCGACCATGTCCGCCACGGCGGTGATCGGCACGAGGTCGCCCTCGGCGCTGCGGATGAAGATCGAGTCGAGCCACGACGGATCGGTCTGGAACTCCGGCGCCACCTCCGCGATCACCTGGTAGGTGTCCTGCGGTGCGTAGATCGTGCTCACCTGCCGCGTGCCGAACGCGATCCACAGCGCCTGCTCCACCTGCTCGGGCGTGACGCGAAGCGACGCCGCCTTCTCGCGGTCGATCTCGAGCCGCACCTGCGGATTCGAGCGCTGAAGGTCGATCGCCAGGTCCGCGAGCAGGCCCGAATCGCGCATCGCCTCGAAGAGCTGCGGCGCCGCCTGCTCGAGCGCGTCCTTGTCCGGCGACTCGAGCGTGAACTGGTAGAGACTGCGCGTCAGCTGGCCGCCGATGCGAATCGTGGGCGGCACCTGCGGGAAGGCACGCACGCCCGGCACCGAGCCGAACATGGCTCGAAGCTCCCGCACCACTTCGTCGGCGCTCTTCGTGCGCTCCGGCAGCGGGCGCAGGCGCAGGAACATCGTGCCGACATTCGTCCCGGCCGCCGAGCCGCCGCGCGAGCCGATGCTCGACATGAACGAGAGCACCTCCGGATGCTTCGCAGCCTGCTCCGCGAGCGCCTGCTGGTACCTCGTCATGGCCGCGAAACTGGTTCCCTCCGCGGCCTCGCTCGGAACGAAGATGCGGTTCTGATCCTCGTTGGGCAGGAAGCCCTTCGGGATCGCCATGAACATGAACACGGTGGCGACGAGCACGCCGGCGCTGCCGAGCAGGACCGTGCCGGGCCAGCGCAGCGCGAGATCCAGCAGCCAGCGATAGAGCGCCAGCATTCCATCGAAACCCGCCTCGATGGTGCGCGAAATCGCCCCGGTGCCGCGGTCCGCCTCCGGATGCCCCGGCGTCAGCCAGCGCGCGCACATCATGGGCGTCAGCGTGAGCGACACCACGCCCGAGATCAGGATCGCCACCGCAATCACGATCGAGAACTCCCGCAGCAGGCGCCCCACGATGCCGCCCATGAAGAGCACCGGAATGAAGACCGCCACGAGCGACACGGTCATCGAGACGATGGTGAAGCCGATCTCCCGGCTTCCGTCGAGCGCCGCGCGGAAGGGCGGCTTGCCCATCTCCACATGACGCACGATGTTCTCGAGCATCACGATCGCGTCGTCCACCACGAAGCCCACGCAGAGCGTGAGCGCCATCAGCGAGAGGTTGTCCACGCTGAAGCCGAGCCACCACATCACGGCGAAGGTGCCGACGATCGAGAGCGGCATCGCCACGGCCGGAATCGCGGTGGCTCGCAGGGTGCGGAGGAAGATGAAGATGGTCCCGGTGACGAGGCCCAGCGTCAGCAGCAGCGTGAACTTCACCTCGTCGACGCTGGCGCGGATCGGCTCGGAGCGATCGTTGAGCACCACCACGCGCACGCTCGCGGGAAGCTGCACGCTTGCGAGCGCCGCGTGCACGCTGTCCGCCACGGCCACGGTGTTGGCGCCGGGCTGGCGCTGCACCGCGAGCACGATCGCGCGCGTCGGCGGGCGGCCGCGCTCCTGGAACCACGCGGCGGTCCGGTCGTTCTCCACCGAGTCGATCACGGTGGCGATCTGCGAGAGCCGAAGCGGCGAGCCTTCGCGCCACGCGACGATCTCGTCGCGATACGCCTCCGCGTCCATGAGCTGCCCGGAGGCCTCCAGCATCGGCGCCACATCGGGCCCGGACATCACGCCCTTGGGAAGATTGACATTGCGCTCCTGGATGCGGCGCGCGACTTCGTCCAGCCCGATGCCCTTGGAGGCGAGCGCGCGAGGGTCGAGCTGGATCCTCACCGCGTACTTCTGGCTTCCGAAGATCACTACCTGCGCCACGCCGGGCAGCGTGCCGATGCGCTGCGCCAGCACGGTGTCGGCGAACTCGTTGAGCAGCGGCAGGGGGAGCGTTTCGCTGGTGATCGCCAGGAAGAGGATCGGCTGATCCGCGGGATTCACCTTGCGCACCGAGGGCGGGCTCGGCATGTCCCGGGGCAGTCGTCCCTGCGCGCGGGAGATCGCCGCCTGCACATCCTGCGACGCGGCGTCGATGTCGCGCGCGAGATCGAAGGTGATCGTGATCTGCGTGGTGCTCTGCTGGCTCGTCGAGACCATCGAGTCGATGCCCGCGATGGTGCTGAACTCGCGCTCGAGCGGCGTGGCGACGGAACTCGCCATGGTGTCGGGACTGGCGCCGGGAAGCGTCGCCGACACCTGGATCGTCGGGAAGTCGACGCTCGGCAGATCGCTCACGGGAAGCTGCCGGTACGCCAGGCCGCCGAAGACGAGCAGGCAGGCCATGATCAGCGTCGTGGCGACGGGCCGGCGGATGAACGGTTCGGAGATGTTCACGGCCGAGGTCCCGACGCGCCTTCCGCACTCGAACGAACCACGACGAGCGCTCCCGGCACGAGGCGCAGGTGGCCGTCGATCACCACTTCGTCGCCGGCGGTCAAGCCTTCGTCGATAATCGATCGCCCCTCGATCGTGCGACGCACGCGAACGGGTCGAAGCGCAGCGCGACGCTCGGGATCGATCACGAAGACGAACGCGCCCTGCTGCGATCGCTGCACGGCGCGCGCCGGCACCGTGACGACCTGATCGTCCGAGCCCTCGACGACCGTGACATGCACGAACTGCCCGGGCCAGAGGCGCTGTCCCCGATTGTCGAATCGCGCCTTCAGCCGGAGCTGACCCGTGCCTCGCTCCACGCGATTGTCGGCGAACCAGAGGCGGCCGTGCACCGGAGCGAGCGTCGACCCCGGCACCGCGACCACCACATCGAGCGAACGCACATCCGAACCCTCCTTGAGCCGGACGGCATCCTGTTCCGGAATGGAGAACGCGACATCGATCGGCTCGATCTGCGCGAGGTCGACGAGCGGCGTCTCGTTCGCGCGCACGATCGCTCCCTCGCGCACGAGCGCTGCACCGACGCGCCCGCCGAATGGCGCGGTGATCTCGCAGTAGTCGCGATTGAGCCGTGCCATCTCGAGTGCGGCCTCGGCCGCCAGCACCTCCGCCTTCGCGGCCTCCGACCGCGCGAGCGCCGTGTCGACCTCGCGCTGGCTCGCGGCGAGATCGTCACGGGCCTGCGTCACCTGCCCCCGCGCCTGTTCCGCGTCGAGCGCCAGCGCCCGGGCCCTCGCCAGCGCCGCCTCCGCGGCTCGGACGGCCGCGTCGAACGGCCGCGGGTCGAGCGTGATGATGGGGGCGCCCTCCTCGACCTGCTGGCCCTCGCGGAAGTGCAGCGTCTGCACCTGGCCTGAGACCTGCGGCCGAAGCGACACATCCGCGATGCTCTCGACGAGTCCGACCGCGCGAAGCTGGCGCACGACATCCTCCTGAATCGCGCGATCGGTCGTGACGGGAACGGGCGGCGGCGGAGCGTTCGTCGGCGCCGCAGGCTTGCATCCCTCGAGCGCCGCGATGATGAGGAGCGACGCGGTGGCACCATGAATGAGACGGGAGAGCCGCAAGAGCCCCCGCGATACCGGCCGCCATGAACGGGGTTTCGACGCGCGAGTGCGCACCGCGCGATCGAGCCGGAGCGCCGCGCGCGCAACGATCCCCCGCGCACCGACCGCCGGAGCGTGCTCGGACATCGGCAGCGGAATCCAGGTCCCGTCGGAATCAGCGCCTGGACGGAGGCGGCGCCGGCGATCGCATGACATTCGCGCGCCGGTAGATGTCCGCCGCGTTGGCTCCGCCGCCCGAATAGCCCGCGGGCCAGCCATTGAGGTCGTAGTAGGGATCGGCATAGGTGTTGAAGGTGGTGCCGGTCCAGAAGTCGTAGGCCGTCGGAACCGTGGGAGAGACGGGATTGGTGGAGATCGGAGCGTTCTCTCCGGTGCCTGCGGTGTAGGCCGTGAAGGGCGTCTGGCTGAATTGCCCGGCCTGCGAGGCGCCCTGGCTGAAGGTGTAGTTGTAGTTGGTGCCGCTGTTGTTGAGGTGGCTCTGCGAGTCCCACTGCTTCTGCAGGTAGTCAAGCGCTGCACCGCGGCGCGCGTCATGCTGCGCCCGTCGCGACTTCTCCAGCTGCGCCTGGCGATCCGCGCGAGCATCCATTTCCGCCTTCACCGCCGCCGCGTTCTTCGTCGCATAGTCGTGGTACTCGTCCATGAGCTTCTGGCTCGCGATGAAGTCCGTCGCCATCTGCGTCTGCCGCAGCTGCGCACTCAGTCGATTCCACTGCGCCTGCACCATCGTGGTGCTCGCGGCGACTTCGTTCGTGAGCGTGTCGATGTCGCTCGTGGATGGAGTCACCGCGCCACGGAGCTGCTCCGCCTGGAAGGCCGTGGTGTAGGCCTGCTGGAACGAGAGCGGCGCCGCGGTCGGCTTCCAGCCCTGGGTGAAGGTCTTGAACGCATCGTCGAGCTTCTTCGAGGAGATGAAGCCGGTCATGAGCTTCTGTCGCGCCTGGGACTGCGAGAGCTGGGTGCTCGCCGCGTCGTTCATGCTGTCCAGGGCGTTCAGCTCGATCTGGAGGTTCGCAAGCGCCGCACCGACGCTGGGGTGCATGTCCGGCGCCGTCGCGGCGTTTCCGCCGGCGCCTCCTGCACCACCCTGGCCACCGGCGCCCGGCGCGCCGCCGCCGCCCGACTGGGCGATTGCGGAACCCGAGAGCATGCCGAGAAGAACGATCGAAAGAGCCGGACGAGAACGGGACGCGACCATGGCGAACCTCGGGAAGGGAGAGAGGGGTGTGCGCGAACGCCGAAGGCTCATGCTACCGCAACCGTCCGCCATCATGGCGCCTCCGCTATCCTCGCGGAACCTCGGAACTCACCTCATGGCACACGATCGTCAGCACAGTCATCACGGGCACGCAGGCGCAGCACCGGTGCGTCGCATGGGCGCGAAGCATCTCTTCCGCCTCTTCATCCTCAACGCGGTGCTCTATGTCGCCTGCGGCGCCTTCGCGGGCGTGATCGTGGGCGACTATCTGCCGACGCCGATGGAGATGCGCGTGCTGGCGGCATTCGTCGGCGTGCCGCTCATCATGGCGGTCATCTCGACGGCGATTCACGCGAAGGCGCGGCGCTGGACCAGCGTCGACGACATGGCCGAGCGCTTCGGCGGTTGATCGCGCTCGGCCGGCTCAAGCATCATGCATCATCCAATGACGACACCAGGCCATGCCTCGGAGAGCAGCGCGGGCACGGGGCTTCGCCGCACCACGGCCGTGCTGGTCACCGGTGCCGGCGGCGAGATGGGTCACGGACTGCTCCGCGAACTCGCGGAACGCCAGGTCAACGCGGTGGCGATCGACATCCGCGAGCTCGACCCGGCCACGCGGGCGCTCTGCCGCGACTCGTTCGTCGGCGACATCTGCGATCCCGGCCTGCTCGACCGCATGCTTGCTTCCTACGAGATCGACGAGATCCATCACCTCGCGGCGCTGCTCTCCACGCGCGGCGAGTTCGCGCCCGAGACGGCCCATCGCGTGAATGTGGGCGGCACGCTCAATCTGCTGCACCTGGCGGCGGAGCAGGCGCGGACGCACGGTCGCACCGTGAAGTTCCTCTTCCCGAGTTCCATCGCCGTCTACGGCATTCCCGATCTGGCGTCGAAGCGGCGCGCCGGGCGCGTCGACGAGTCGCAGTTCCTCGAACCGCACACGATGTACGGCGTGAACAAGCTCGAAGGCGAGCACCTCGGCCGCTACTACGAGCGCCACTACCGCCTGCTGGCGAAGGATCGCACGCCGATGCCGGTCGACTTCCGCTCGATCCGCTTCCCCGGCATCCTCTCCGCCGAGACGGTGCCCTCGGGCGGCACGAGCGACTACGGACCGGAGATGATCCACGCGGCCGCCGCCGGTCAGCCGTACGCGTGCTTCGTCCGACCCGACACGCGCATCCCGTTCATGACGATGCCCGAGGCGATTCGTGCGCTGCTCGACCTCGCGGCGGCGCCGAAGTCGAAGCTCTCGCGCATCGTCTACAACGTGGGCGGCTTCAGTCCGAGCGCCGCGGAGTTCAAGGCGCTGGTCGATGGCGCGTTCCCGGGCACCGAAGTGACATTCGCGCCGGACGCGGGACGGCAGTCGATCGTCGACAGCTGGCCGGAGGATGTCGACGATTCCGCCGCGCGGCGCGACTGGGGCTGGGCTCCGACGCACACGCTCGAGAGCGCCTTCGAGGAGTACCTCGAGCCGAGCGTCCGCGCGCGGCACGGCTGAGCGTGCACCGGCGTCGAGTGCCGAGTGGGCGGCATCGCGGCAAGAGGCGGCGCGCGGCGAGTGTGCGCCGTGCCGCACCCGGCCGCTAGCATGACGCCATGGCCACGACCACCGAATCGACCTTTCACGAGCGCGCTCGCGGCATCCTCGAGCTGCTCGAACGCACGGGACAACTCAAGCGGCTGCAGACGATCGAGGGGCCGATGGATGCGACCGTGCGGCTGCGCGGATTCGGCGAGGTCGCGTGCTTCTGCTCGAACAACTATCTCGGTCTGGCGAATCATCCCGAGGTGATCGAGGCGGGCATCGAGGGGCTCCGCCGCTACGGTGCGGGCACCGCAAGCGTGCGCTTCATCTGCGGCACCTTCGAGGTGCATGAGTCGCTCGAGCGTCGCATCGCGGACTTCTACGGCCACGAAGCGGCGTACACCTTCACGAGCTGCTGGAACGCCAACGAGGCGGTGTTCCCCACGCTCTGCGACGCGGGCGACCTCATCCTCTCCGATGAGCTGAATCACGCGTCGATCATCGACGGCGTTCGTCTCTCGGGCGTCATCAGGAAGGGGCTGCTGCGAGGCGTCTATCGACACAACGATCTCGAGTCGCTGCGCGCGAAGCTCGAGGAGGCGCGAGCGAACCCGGAGGTGAAGGGCACGATCTGGGTGGTCACGGACGGCGTCTTCAGCATGGAGGGCGACATCGCGGATCTGCCGCGCATGCGCGAGCTGTGCGATCGCTTCGGCGCCCTGCTCGTGGTGGACGACAGTCACGGCACCGGCGTGATGGGGCGCACCGGCCGCGGCACGCATGAACACTGGGGCTTGCAGGGGAGCGCGATCGACTGCGTTACGGGCACGCTCGGCAAGGCGCTCGGCGGCGCGGCCGGCGGCTATGTCAGCGGCTCGAGGTCGATGATCGAGCTGCTGGTCCAGCGCGGCCGTCCGACGCTCTTCTCCAATGCGCTGCCCTGCACCGTCGCTGCGAGCGCCGGCAAGGCGATCGAGATCCTGGTGCGCGAGCCGCAGCGGGTGGAGCGCCTGCACCGCAATGTCGAGGCCGCGCGCGAGGGCATCCTTGCCACCGGCTTCGAGGTTCTTCGCAGTCCGACTGCCATCCTGCCCATCATCGTGCACGACACGGCGAAGGCGATCGCCATGAGCAGGCGCCTGCTCGAGCTCGGCGTCTTCGTGATCGGCTTCGGCTACCCGGTGGTTCCCGAGGGCCATGCGCGGCTTCGCGTGCAGATCTCCGCGGCGCATGAGGCGTCGCATATCGACGCGCTCCTGGCCGGACTCCGCACGCTGCGCAGCGAGTTCAAGTGAGCTTCGGCGCCCGCTCGGGACCGGTGCCTCTCGACTGGGGGGCATGGGGGGGTCGCGGATGCGCGTGCTCCGACGCGCATCCGCGTCTCCCCCCGGCGAGAGGCACCGGTCCCGAGCGGGTGCGCCTTCGCAGGCGCTATCGAACGCTGAGCGTCGGCTGCACCAGCGCCCGCGACGCGTTGGCAATCGAGATCTGCCGCGCCGCTTCGCCGCAGACATGCTCGAGCGCCTTCGCAAGCGCCGTGCCTGCCTCGAAGTTCCGCAATGGCGTGCCCTCGTCCGAGTGCACGCGCAGCGCCGGCTGGATCGGGATGGCACCGAGGAAGGGCAGCCGCATCGTCGCGGCCATCGTCTCCGCACCGCCCTTGCCGAAGAGATCGAACTCGCGGCCGTCGTCGCTGACGAACGAGCTCATGTTCTCGACGACGCCGAGCACCGGAATGCCGAGCTGCTCGAACATGCGCACCGCGCGGCGGGCGTCGTCGATCGCCACGCGCTGCGGCGTGCAGACGACGACCGCGCCCGAGAGCGGAAGCAGCTGCGCCATGGTGAGCGACACATCGCCCGTGCCGGGCGGAAGATCGATGATGAGGTAGTCGAGCTCGCCCCACTCCGTCTGCGTCGCGAGCTGCTGGAAGGCGCGATGCGCCTTGGGGCCGCGCCAGATGAGCGCCTGGTCCGCATCCACGAGCTTCCCGATCGTCATCGCCTTGATGCCGTGGACTTCGAAGGGAAGCAGCGTCTGTCCGCGCGCCGCAGCGGGGATGTTCTCCAGGCCCAGCATGGTCGGGAAGCTCGGGCCGTAGATGTCGGCATCGAGCAGTCCCACGCGAGCGCCGGTCCGCGCGAGGCCGACGGCGAGATTCACGCTCACCGTGCTCTTGCCGACGCCGCCCTTGCCTGCACCCACGGCGACGATCTGACGCACGCTGGGAAGCGGACTCGCGGCATCGCGCGTTCGCTCGTTCGCTGACCGCACATCGGCGGTGAACTCGATGTCGATTCGCGGTGGCGGCGCGACTCCCACCTCGTGCGCCTTCGCGACGACCGCCTGTTCGATATCGGACCGGATTCGGTCCTTCATCGGGCATGCGGGAGTCGTCAGTTCGATCGTGAGCCGCACGCCCGCGAGGTCCGAGTCGACGGCCTTCACCATCCGCAGTGTGACGAGGTCCTTGCCGAGATCGGGGTCCTTGACGGTGGCAAGGGCCGCGCGAACATCTTCGGGAGTCAGGGGCATGGCTCGGATGGTAGGGAGAGTCGAACTGGAACGACGCGGCGTGCAGGAAGCCGGGGACCCGTCGGGTCGATGAACTCATCGAGAGATTCGCCGTGCCGATCGGCAATCGCCCCCGGAAGGACCTCGTTGCCCGCTGCCGCGAAATCCGCGGTTCAAAGGAGATTCACGAATGAAACGGTTTCGACTCGCATCCCTGATCGTCGCTGCGGCGCTGGTGCCGGCCGCAGCTGCCATGGCACAGACCGGCAACGGCACCGGTTCAGGATCGAACGCTCCGCCTCCCACTCGGCCAGGTGGAGGGTCGGACGAGGGCCTGCGCGGCCCACGCGTGCCCGGACAGTCGGGCGAGGGCAATCGCGACTTCCGCGGCGGCGAGCGACGGCCCGGCGCGCCAGGACGAGGCGGCCCGGTCGCCGATGAGCGCGCCTGGATGGCCGCGTTCGAGAAGATCCAGCCGCCGCTCTCGGAGGAGCAGCAGACGCAGGTCAAGGCATTCCGCGAGGAGTACCAGCTTCAGGTGAAGGCATGGCAGGAGGCGCATGGCGCCGAGTTCCGTGAACTTCAGCAGCAGGTCGGCGAAGCTCGCCGCTCGGGCAAGGAACCCGATCCCGCGGTCGCCGAGAAGCTGAAGAAGGTTCAGGAGTCGCGTCCGAAGGCTGAGGGAATGCAGCGCCGCGTCATGGGCGTGCTCACGGCCGAGCAGCGCGATTCGCACAAGAAGCTGATGGACGAGGCAATGCAGCAGCGAGGCAATCGCGGGCGAGGGCCCGCCGGTGCTGATCGACCGGCGCCGCCGCCGGGTGATGGCGACCGCCCGCCGCGTGGCGAGCGTCCGGGTCGCGGTCAGCGCCCGCCGCCGCCGCCACCGCCCCCCGCGAAGGACCCGATGGAGTGACCCACATGTTCGCGATCAAGTCGCGAGCAGAACCTCGCGAGGCATGACGACGCCTCGCGAACGAACGGAACGGTTCGATGACGCGCAAGGGCCTGCGATCGCAAGATCGCAGGCCCTTGTCGCATGTCCGGATGCAGATCGTCGCGAGCGTGGCGCCCGCAGCCGACCGCGCGTGAGGATCAGCTTCCGCCGAAGACGCGGATGTCGTCGTAGGTGTCCACCACGGTCGGCCCGATGTTGCCGCCGTTGACGAAGTCCTGCGTGACGATGTTGGTCACGGGCGTGGTGGTGCTTCCGGGACCGTCCGTCGCGGCGAAGTAGACGCCGTCCTTGCCCGCAGAGAAGATCGCGAAGCGACCGCGCGCGACGCCGGCGGAGACGGGGTTCTCGCGATTTCCCATGGCCGCATGGCGGATCGCCTGCGCAAGGAACGCGTTCGGTCCGTTGGCGCCGCCTTCAGCCTGCGAGGCGCGATTGAAGAGGCTCCCGCCTGCGGCGGCGGCGGCAGTCTGGTCGCGGCCGAGATCGCCCAGCGCCACCGACGCGATGTACGGCGAAAGCGCGTAGAGCCCGAACTGCGTCGGCGCGTTGGTTCCCGCTCCGAGCACATTGCCCGCGAGCGGTCCGGTCCCGCGCGCGGCGCGGAGATACATGATCGGCTGTCCCCAAGCATCGACGAGTTCCGGCAAGCCCTGATCGCCCGGTTCATCCGGATTGAAGTCAATGACCGTCCCGGCCTGTCCCTCCACGGCGACGAGCTCGCTGCCCTTGGCGGTGAAGAAGCGCTCGTACTGCTTGCCCGCGATCCGCGGGCCGCGGCCGGTGGTCATCTCGGTGACATTGACCTTGATGTCGAGGGAACCGCCCTGCGGACGCTCGAATGAGAGCGTCACCCAGCCGTTGCCGGTGCTCAGCGACGCCCATTCGGCGGGTGTGACATCGTCGCTTCGCACGGCACCGCCCATGAGGTGGAGCAGCGCATTCTCCGTTCCGCTGATCTTCGCGATGCCGCCGTTCTGCTGCGTGTCGTAGGCGAGCACATCCTCCGGCACGATCCCGGGAAGGAACCCGAGCTGCTGCTGGAAGTGCTCGCAGGCGCTCGCGAACTGCTGCATGAGCGCGGTGGTGGCGGTGCGCTTCGATCGCTGCGTGACCGCGTTGAGCGCCGGCAGCAGGATGCCGATGAGCAACGCGATGATGCCGATCGCGACGAGGAGTTCCGTGAGCGTGAATGCTCGGCGGACCGACTGGACATTGGACTGGCGCATGGAAGCGGTCTCCGGAGGAAACTGCCCGGCCTGACCATCGCAGCGAATCGCGAGTTGGCGCAGTACGAGCGGGGCGAAACGGGCCTTGGCCTCGTCACGCTCATCCGCTGAGGCCAATGGTAGCGTCCGTTGGACCGGAAGGAAGCGCCGCGACGACACTTTCCGCGATCCGAACGCGCTTTCCGAAGTCGAAGGATCGTCAGTCCGCAGGCATCGACCAAGGCGTGTCGCCTCTCGCCGTCGACTGCCGCATGCCCTCGTAGATGGCACATGCCACCGCCGTGGCAAGGTTGAGGCTGCGGGCGCCAGCGATCGGGCGCATCGGAAGCGTGACCAAGTTCGTTTCGCCGAAGCGGTCGATCACCCACTGCAGCACGCGCGAGGGGATGCCGCCGTTCTCCTGGCCGAAGAGGAGATAGTCCCCGCGGCGAAGTTCGGCGTCCCAGTGCGCCCGCGTCGTGGCGGTGGTGTAGAGGAAGAGCCGCGGCGGCGCCTCTGCTCGCACGAACGACTCCCATGACTCGTGTTCGCGGCAGTCGACCAGGTGCCAGTAGTCCAGTCCTGCGCGCCGGCGCGCCTTCTCGTCCATGCTGAACCCGAGCGGATGCACGAGATGGAGCCGGCAGCCGGTGGTGGCCGCTGTGCGGCCGATGTTCCCCGTGTTGTTGGGGATCTGCGGCTGGAAGAGGACGATGTTGAAGAGCGGATCGGTCATGGCGATCGCGAGCCGACGCGGATGGTGACGGCGCCTTCGATGGCGCGCTCGATGGTCCCGCGTCCGGGCGGAGTGGCATCATCGCCGCGATTCGACGGCCTTGTCGAGTCCGCGTCGACGGCGAGCGAGGAATCGGGATCGCCGAGTCGCAGCAGCACGCGCATCCGGACCGAGTGCTCCCCGGATGTGCTCGGTGCGTTGACGACGGTGGAGTTCATCATGCGGCGCCAGACGGGATCGCCCTCGGGCGTGTGGTCGGGCACCAGCAGGGGAAGGGGCGTTCCATCCTCGAGCGTCACTGCGGTGATGCGGAGATCGACGGGCACCCGGATCGCCTGAAGCACGGTGTTCGCGTGGGCGATGATGCCGACGGGCCTGCCGGGCGCGACCTCGTCGATGGACGCGCTGAGGCGGACGGCGCCGGGAAGTTCGAGCACCGCGTCGAGGATCCGTGCCGCAAGATCCTCCGGCGCGCTGGCTGACGCCGCGAGCGATCCGATGAGGAACTCGTCCGAGGGCATCCACTGGCGGTTGCGTCGGGCGCGGTCGATCACGAAGTCCAGCAGCCAGCCGATCTCCTCGGAATGGGCGCGGCCGAGCCGCACGCGATCGGTCGCGAAGCGCCAGGCGCGAGGATCCTCGTTGCGAAGCGGACGCTCGATCGACATGAGCGTGCGTCGCGAGAGCAGCCACTCGTTCACACGGGTCGGCACGCCCAGCAGATTGCCCGTCACGAGCGAGATGGCGATCGCCAGGAGGAGGATGCCGGCGATCATGCCGCCGACGCTGTGGCGGCGCGGACCCGCGATGACCGAACCGACCAGCGGGCGTCCGCATTCCGGACACTCGCGCGGAAGGTCGCCGCTTCGCACGCGCAGGTCGAATCCGCAGCGAGCGCAGGTCGGCGCCCAGTCGAGGATGCGGCCGCGCCAGGCGCGATGGAGCAGGGCCCCGGCACCCGCCGCGAGCAGCAGTGCCACGGTGTAGATCGCCACCTGGATCAGCAGTCCCATCGGATAGGGGAGCGGCGTGAGCATGACGGCGTTCGTCGACGAGCGGTCGCATCGATGAGAGCGCGGCTCGGACCTTCGCGGCGCTCGGGCGGCATCGAGCGTACACTGCGCCGCGTACGGAGTACCCCATGACGAATGTGCTGATCGCCAACGGACTGTGGCTTGCGTTCCTCTCCTTCTGGTGCGTGATCTACTTCGTGCAGCGAGGCGCCGATCGGGCGTCCGGCACCAATCGCTATCCGCCGTACATCGCACCCCAGGACTGACGATGTGCACGCGCCGAGCGCTTGCACGATCGATCGATGCCCCAGTAGCTCAGTTGGATAGAGCACCGGTTTCCTAAACTGGAGGTCGCGCGTTCGAGTCGCGCCTGGGGCGTTCTCATCGTGGCACATCGGTTCGACGGGCGTGCCGAGGCATCGACGCAGGGCATTCCGCGAGGGCGCCATGTCGAAGTCGGACGAACACGATGCACTTCGGATCCTGCCGGCGACGCGGCGCGAGGTCACCGGCGACATCGCACGCGTCCTTGCCTTCGATGCTGCGGCGATGGCGCTCGTCCTGTTGATCGCGGGGCTGGTCGCGCCATGGTTCGGCTTCGCACGCGCCCTCGCGGTGATCGGCGGAGTGCTCATCCTGCTCTATCCGCTGGTGCTGGCGTGGCGGCGGCTCGTCGTCCCACGACTGCAGACGCGTGGCGCCACGCGACAGTTGCTCGCAACGCTCTGTCACGCGGGCATGCTCCTGCTCCTGCCGGTGGTGGCGACGATCCTGGGCCTTGGCGGCGGAGGCGGCATTGCGATGTCCATCGCCGGCCCCATCGGGTTCGGTCTCCTGTTCATGGGGTGGCAGCTTCGACATGGAGACTCGCTGCATTGCCCGAAGTGCGGCCATGAGATTCCCCCCGTCGAGCCGCGACCGACGCAGTGCCTGGAGTGCGGCGTCGAACTTGGCGCCGATCTCGGCGCTGCCATCAAGGGGGCGCGCCGGCCAAGCACCGTGGTGATGAGCATTGGTGCATTGCTCGTGGCCGCGTGGATCGGGCCGACCATCCTGGGGGCGGTCGGGTTGGGAAGCGCGGCCGCGCGATGGACGCCGACGCCGGTGCTGCTCTGGCATCTCGGTTCGCAGCCGGCGTTCGCGGAGTCGCCGGACACCTGGGGCGAACTCGGCAGGCGCACGCTCACCATGGCGCAGGCGGATTCGCTCATGACGACGCTTCTCGACCGTCGTCTGCGAGATGGCCGTACGGGCTTCCAGAGCCTCGCGTGGATGGAGTCGACGCTGGCAACGAATGCGTGCTCATCCCTCCTCGCGGAGCGCTACTACCGCGAGACCTTCGAGCCCCGGATCGAGGCGCCGTCCCGCGTGGCCGCGAGCGAACCGTTCGAGTGGGAGTTGACGGGCGAGCTCCGGATGAAGCCGAGCGCCACGCTCTGGGCGCACGCTCATGTGGAGCGGATCGAGGTCGAGGCACTTTCCGAAGCGCTTCCGATCCGCGCCGACCAGCGCCATCCGTGGACCTACGCGCTCTATCTGGAGAGCCGCGATTATCGCGATTCCCCGGGCGCCACGCCGCCGTCGGGCGAAGTGCCGGGACTTCCGCCCGGGCGCCATGTGCTGCGCGCCACCGTGCTCGTGGCCATTTCGCCCGCGGGAGCGACACCGCCGGCGCCTTCGTCCCTGGTCGAAGGTGCGCCACCTCCACCACCGTCCGTCTGGTGGAAGCGCGTAGTCATCGAGCACCCGATCGAGGTCACCGCAGGCACGGACCCCAGGCGCTGAGCAGGACTCCAAGGTCCGCGCCGTCGACGACGCCGTCCTCGTTCAGGTCCGCCTCGCAGGCATCGGCCGTGCAGTTGCCCCATCGGCCGAGCAGCGAGCCGAGATCTCCTCCGTCCACATAGCCGTCGCCGGTGAGGTCGCCGGTGCAGTTGATGAACATCGCGCAGGGCCGGCACTCGACTCGGACCAGGTACTCGTCCGTGCTGCACGGCCAGCCGTTGAAGACCGCCGGCGCCACGAAGAGCCAGTAGGTCCCCGGCTGGAGCATCATGTGGATCGCATCGTGGCCGCACATGGGGATCACCTTGTGGGGCGTGAGTGCGCTGGCGAGCGAGCACGAGGGCGTGCCGCCCGTGTTCACCAATCCGATGACGGCGGGCTGAAGCGTGTCGATGGAGAAGGTCACTCGCGCACAGTCCGTGAGCGAGAGTTGGTACCAGTCCGTGTCTCGCATGTTGTTCAGCGCCCACATGGTGCCGCAGACCTCGTCTCCGCAACTGATCTGCGTGAAGGCGGGTGCCACCATGTTGCAGCCGCCGTTGACATCGCTGCCGCACGGCTCCGGCTCGGTGAGAGCGCTCACGGGACAGGGGTCCGTCTCGCACTCGCAGAAGTCGATGCGCGCCGAGTAGATGACGCCGCCATGGACGCAGTCGAGATCACGCTGGTAGACGAAGAGCCGATTGACGGCGCCGGGCGTGATCGAGCCTGGAGGGAGGCCGACCGTGATCGGTCCTGTCTCGAATGCCGCACTCCCGCCACTGAGCAGCGGAAGGGGCGTCACCGTCCCCGTTGCATTCTGGATGTAGACCCCGATCGGAGCGGGGTCGAGCGGAGTGTCACCCAGTTGATCGTCGACGGCCCAGCAGAACTGGATCGACGCGGCGTCGAACTGGGCCGGTGCCGTGAAGGTGTTGCAGTAGAGCGAGGTCCATCCCGGGTGGCCGAGCATGCCGCCGTCGATGGTGCTGCTGATCCATCGCGCCTGCGGATCGCAGACGAGGGATGGTTTCCATCCGGGCGCGGGCGCGACGATCCAAGGAACGATGCCGGCGCACGCGGCGCTGAACGGGAGCTGCCCCGTTCCGGGGTGGGCAAGCGTGATGGTGCCGCAGTCGTCCGGCAATGGGAATACGGCGCAGCGAGCGTTCGCATCCGATTGGCCGGGAGCGCCCGGGGCGCCGCCGACCTGACCACTGCGGATGAACACCGTGTCGATCACATTCTCGCACGGCGGGTCGGGCAGGCAGAGCAGGAAGCCCCTCGGAGAACCATTGAGCGTGCCGGTGCCCACGATGCAGCGATGGTCGTTGATTGCAGAGGTGTGCTCGAGCACCCAGCCCGACCCCGGCGGAAGGAATGAGTTGAGGTCAGTTCCGACGCCGTTGATCCAGATCGTCGCGCGCGTGCCCGCCGCAACGGTGCTCGAGCCTACGACCTCGTCGTATTCGTTGATGTCGCTCGCCCCGCTTGCCAGATTGCCCGCGAACGGCGGGAGCATGGTCATGCCGGTCGAGGATGTCCAGAAGAAGGCTCGAGTCGGTCCCGACCCGGAAGTCCATGAGGAGCCGACCACATGATTCGACTCGTTGACTGCATAGGCCCAACTGAGGAACGCGCTGCCGAGCGTGCCGAGTCGCGTGAAGTTCCCGGTGACGGAGTTCCAGATGGTGGCTTGAAGCGGAGTGCCGCCCTCACCCACGATCATGCCGAGATCGTTGATGCCGCGAGCTTCGCGAAGCACGCCGGCCTGCAGCATCGGCCCGGCCGTGTGATGGAAGCCCACGGGCTGCAAGAGGAATGACGACTGGGCGCAAGTGCCCACCGTGACGCTCGCATTGTTGATGTCGTAGGCCGTCGTGTTGTCGAGCAGCGGGTTCAGCGTGCCCAGCACGGAGAGCACACCGCCGCTGATCTTGAACGCCGTCAACGGGTTGCCGAAGGTCGCCGACGAGCCGTTGCCGACGATCTCGTCGAGGTCGTTGACTGCCGTGGCGGAGAAGGTGAAGTAGGGCGACCCCCATGTCAGCAGCACGAGGCCGCCGTTCGGGGACCACGCGAATGCACGCTGCCATCCTCCCGCGTTGAGCGTGCCCACGACCGTCGTGTTGTTGTTGATGTCGTGCGGCGTCACGGCGCCGAGATCCACGGGCATGATCGACTGCGAGTGCGCCGACATGCACGGCCAGGTTGACACCACTGCGCATGCGAGAGCCGCTGCGCCCAATCGGAATCCACGTCTCATGACCACCTCCACGGTCGAGCGGAGCGCAGTCGCGAATCCCGGTTATCGGCGCTCCGAATGGAATCGCCGAGGTCGCACGCTGCGCCGCTTGAATGGGCGGAGATTACTGTGCGGGTTCGCCGTCGCATGCATGAAAAGGATCCGATCGTTCAGCCGACCGAAGAGTGTCGGTCCCATGAATCGTCCGAGGCCGACCGCGTGCCATGGGATAGAGTTGGTCCGCGTCGGTGAGCCGACGAGCTGCAAGTGCGAGGAACGAGGAGAGAGACCATGCGATCGAGTTCTGGAGTCGTGACCGTCATCATCGGTGCGGCGATCCTGGCCGTGGTGGCAGGATCGCTCGATGCCGGCCCTCGCTCCCCTCGGGATGAGGGCGGGACGGCCTCCGTCGGCGCCGATGTGATCGTCGGCGCGCTTCCCAATGTCATGTCCTTCGGCACCGTGGGCGGGATCTCCGCCTATGCCGTCGGCACCACCTCGTGCAACCTCGGCGATGTGGGACTGCTCTGGTGCGATGTGGATGTGCCCGGACTTTGCGTCGCGAACCAGCACCCGGTGATCGGTCAGAACTTCTACCGGCTCAAGGATGGACGCCTCGAGCAGATCGGCATGAGCTGGCTCAAGCACGGCTTCTGCGCGATCGACGGCACGCTCTGCGGCCCATGCCAGTCGGATCCGTACGGATGTGCCGTGCTCGGCATCGGCTGCTCCGATCCCTACCACGCATCGCTCAACGGCGCCGCGGCCTTCCTTGGGCCGCGCTCGCAGGTGAATCCGACGCTCGGCACCTTCCCGTATCCATTCACGGCACCGGCCGTGCAGCCGACGATCGGGCGTCGCCTCCAGGTGGCGATCGACGATCTCGATCCGGCGCTCAACGCGGGCGCGGTCTATCTCAGCGAAGGCCACTACATCGCGGCCGACGATGCGGCCGCAGGCAACGCGAACAACAACGGTGCGTGGCGACGCTTCACCGTCACCGGTTTCGCGAGCGGTGCGTGGAGCATTGCACTGGAGGGGCCCACCGTCTCGCAGCAGCATGCCATCTTCGCGTGGCGCGATCACGGGCTCGGACCGGACACGCCGGATCCCGATGTCGTGGTCCAGGCGCTCGATCTGCCCGGCGATGGTCGCGTCATCATCGCCTACAAGGTGAGCGAGAACGGCGACGGCACCTGGCACTACGAGTACGCGATCTTCAACCAGAATGTCGATCGCGCGTTCCGATCGTGGCGCGTGCCGTTGCATGAGGAGGCGTCGATCATCAACATGGGCCAGCACCTGGTGAATCACCACTCGGGCGAGCCCTTCTCGACCGCGCCGTGGACGCAGGTGCTCGGCTCCGCGCTGGCGGAGTGGCACACCGACACCTACGCGCAGGACGCCAACGCGAATGCACTGCGCTTCAGCACCATGTTCAATTTCCGCTTCGATTCGAACGCGCCGCCCCGGGAAGTGCTCGGAACGCTCAGCTACTTCAAGCCCGGCGCATCGAGCGATCTCGTGGTGACGGTGCTGGCGCCGGATGTGCCGCCTCCGCCGACCTGCAAGGGCGACCTCAACCACGACGGCAAGGTGGACGGCAACGACCTCGGCTCGTTGCTGGGTCAGTGGGGCAGCTGCGGAGGCTGCGCGGCGGACCTCAACGACGACGGCATGGTGGACGGCAACGACCTCGGCACGCTGCTGGGCATGTGGGGCGAGTGCTGATCGCTGCGGGAGTGGCGATGGGCGGGCTCGAACCGCCGACCTAGGGTTTATGAATCCCTCGCTCTAGCCAGCTGAGCTACATCGCCGGAAGGGGAGGGAGTGTAGCCGAAGGCTCGGTCCTGGGGCGACGACGAGGCGCGTCAGGCGCGCCCGGCCGGTGTCGCTTCCGGCGAGCGCAGCCACCGCGAGAGCGTCGGGTCCGATGCGATCTCCGGCTTGGACCGCCGCAGCGCCGCGGCCACGAGCCCCATGAAGAGCGGCTGCGGACGCAGCGGACGGCTGGTGAGCTCGGGATGGAACTGCGCGCCGATGAAGTACGGGTGCTCGCTCGACGGCAGCTCGAGCACCTGCATGATCGGTTGCGTCGGATGGCGTCCGCTGAAGACGAGTCCGGCCGCCGTGAGCGCCTCGACGAACGCGGGATCGACCTCGTAGCGATGGCGGAAGCGCTCGCGGATGAGCGCCTTGCCGCCGCCGAGCATGGACGCAAGCGTTCCCGGCTCGATCTGCACATCCTGCGCACCGAGGCGCATGGTGCCGCCCATGATCCCCTCGAGGCGCTTCTGATCCGGCAACTCGGAGATCACCGGATGCGTGGAGGCGGCATCGAACTCCGTGCTGTTGGCGTCCGCGAGCCCGACCACATGCCTTGCGAACTCGATCACTGCCACCTGGAAGCCCAGGCAGATGCCCAGGAACGGGAGCCCCTTCGTGCGCGCCCATTCGACGCAGCGGATCTTGCCCTCGACACCGCGCGTTCCGAAGCCGCCGGGAACGATGATGCCGTCGAGGCCGTCGAGCGCTCGACCCGCGTCGTCGAGCGAGAGGATGTCGCTCGTGTCGAGCCACGCCAGCTCGACCGTCGTCGCGAGCTGGATGCCGCAGTGCTCGACCGCCTTGTCGATGGAGGCGTAGGCATCCCGGAGCGACGCGTACTTGCCGGCGACGCCGATGCGCACGCGATGGCGTCGCGGCGCCGCGAGGCGCGAGCCGAAGTCGTGCCAGCGCCGGCGGGCCTCGTCCTCGTGCCGGGCGTCGACGCGGTCGTGAAGGTCGAGGATGGAGAGGATCTCGCGATCGAGGCCGGCGGCGCGCATGGCGTCGGGGATCGTGTAGATCGACTCGCGGTCATGCATGGAGAAGATGCGCTTCATCGGGATGTTCGAGAACATCCCGATCTTCTGCATGACCTTCTCGCCGACGGGATTCTTGGCGCGGCAGGCGATCAGGTGCGGCTGCACGCCCGCCTCCATGAGGCGCTTCATGCCGAGCTGCGCGGCCTTCGACTTCTGCTCGCCGAGGATCGTCGGCTCGAGGATGTAGGTGAGGGCCACGAAGCAGGCGGAGTCGGGACCTTCCTCGAAGGCGAGCTCGCGCAGCGCCTCGATGTAGAAGCCGTTCTCGTAGTCGCCCGCGGTGCCGCCCACCTCCACGAAGACGACATCGCACGGCTTGCCGTCGTTGCCCGTCATGGCGAGCTGGCGAAGGCGCATCTTCACGGCGCCGGTGACATGCGGAATCATCTGCACATCGCGGCCGAGGTAGCCGCCGCGTCGTTCGCGCTCCAGGATCTCGGTGTAGATCTGGCCGGCCGTGACGAAATTGCGCCTCGAGAGGTTCTGATCGAGGATGCGCTCGTAGGTGCCCAGGTCCATGTCGGTCTCGAGCCCGTCATCCAGCACGAAGACCTCGCCGTGCCGGAACGGGTTGAGCGTGCCCGAGTCGATGTTGAGATATCCCTCCATCTTGATCGGGGCGACGGCAAGGCCCTTGTCCTTCAGGAGCTTCGCAAGCGAGCTCGAGAAGATGCCCTTGCCGAGCCCGCTCATCACGGTGCCGACCACGATCACGAAGCGCGTTCGTCCGCGGACATAGCCGGGCGGCGCAGGTGAGTAGAGCTCGCCCACTTCCTGGCTCTCACCGAACTGCGACAGGAATCCGGCACCTGGATCCGGAGTGGCCACATCGCGGCGTTCGTTGGGGGGCATGATTGACTGTACCGCGCGACGCGCCGGAACTTCAAGAGCGAGGACCGAAGGGGTATCGTGTCCGCATGGCTCCCAACGACGATCGTCGCTCCCGATTCGAGGTTCTCGCCCTGAACTGGCTTTCGTCCACGGCGGCGGGCCCGAGCAGGGCGTCGCAGTGGACGCCGTTTGCACTGGTGGTGCTCCTTTCGAGTGCGGCACTGCCGATTCCTTCGACGCATGCGGCATCGGCCGCCTCGACGGAAGTGGAGCTCGGTGTCGGCGCGGACGAGGGGTGCGGCCGGATCGCGGAGTTCCTCGAGGAGCGGGGCAAGGGCGCCTTCGACCCGGCGAAGGGCGCCGACAATCGCAACTGGGCGCCGGATCCGCTCGTGGAGTATCGCCACCTGAGACTCGATCTCGATCTCGTGGACATGGAGCGGGCGCGATTCGAGGGCCTGGCGACCTATCGCATCGCACCGATCGGCGTTCCGGTCAACGGACTCACGCTCGATTGCGCGGGGCTCGAGGTGAAGTGGGTGCGGTGGGGCGAGGGATCGCCGCTTGCCGGTCGGGAGATCGAGTACTTCCATGACGGACCGAAGCTCGGGATTCGATTCGCAGAGCCGCTGCCGCGCGGCGAGTCGGTGATCGCGATCCGATACTCGGGCGATCGACCGGTGCAAGGGCTCATCTTCACGCCGTCGGTGGCGGGGACGGAACGCTCGCCGGAGGTGCACTCGCAGGGGCAGACCGAGAGCAATCACCACTGGTTCCCGTGTCACGACTTCCCGAATGTGCGCGTGCCGGTCGACTTCCACATCACCGCACCGAAGGGCCTCGCGGTCTCGGGCAACGGGGCGCTGATCGAGCGGCGCGAGGCACCCGCCGGGGGTGCGACCGGCGATGCACCGGCCGACGAACCGCGCGAACTCTGGCACTGGCGCCAGGAGAAGCCCATCGTGCCGTACCTCGTGGCGATCGTGGCCGGGCGCTTTGCGCGCGTGCCGCTGGAGGCGCCCGTCTCGGGCGTGTCGATGCATGTCTGGGTGCCGCCCGATCGCGTCGATGATGTGGAGCGCACCTTCCGCAGCACCGATGCGATGGTGGCACTCTTCGAGCGCGTCTTCGGGCAGAAGTATCCGTGGGCGAGGTACGACCAGCTCGTGGTGCGGAACTTCGGCGCCGGCGGCATGGAGAATGTGGCCGCCACCACGCTTCACCCCGGTTCGATCTTCGACGAGATCGCGGGCGACGAGGAGGATCTGGACGGCCTGATCGCCCACGAACTCTGCCACCAATGGACGGGCGATCTGGTCACCTGCCGAACCTGGGCGCACATCTGGCTCAATGAGGGCTGGGCGACCTACGGAAGCGCGCTCTGGGCGGCCGAGCGTGACGGCGACGACGGCTACTTCGACTCGATCTACGGGAACAACGGCGTCGCCCGGAACGACAGGACCGACGGCCCCGTGCCGATGGTGAGCCCGATCTACAAGCGGCCGGGGGATACCTTCGGCCGCGCGCCGAATCCCTATCCGAAGGGCTCGAGCATCCTGCACATGCTGCGCGAGCGCCTGGGCGACGAGGTCTTCTTCGACGGCGTGCATCGATACATGGCCGCGCACGCGGGGGGATTGGCGGAGACGGACGACTTCCGCACGGCGATGGAGGCCGCGTCGGGAACGAGCCTCGAGTGGTTCTTCGATCAGTGGTGCTACCGGCCGGGCTGTCCCAACCTCAAGGCGGAGGTGACCTACGACGCGGCGTCGCGCCGTCTGCGCGTCGTGGTCGAGCAGACGCAGAAGATCGACGAGCGCACCCCTGCGTTCCGCCTCTCGCTGCCGATCGTCGTCGAGACCTCGTCGGGATCGCGCACGATGCCGTGGGAGATCCAGGATCGCCGCGCGGAGCGCGAGATCGAGCTCGACGGCCCGCCGACGATGGTGGCGATCGATCCGCGGCTGGCATCGCTCAAGACGATCGACCTCGTGATGGCCTCGGACCTGCTCATCGCCTGTGCACAGCGAGGGCCGACGCAGGCGGCGAGGCGCGGTGCCATCGAGGCGATCTCGTCGCGCAACGAGCCGGCGGTGATCGAGGCGCTGGCGCAGATCGCGCGGGACCCGGCGTCATGGCGCTCGAGTCGCCGCCGCGCGATCGAGGCGCTCGCGGGCTTTGCGACCCCCGAGGCGCTGGCGCATCTGCTGGCGATCTTCGACGCGGGCGAGAAGGACCCGCGGGTCCGTGTGGCGCTCGTTTCGGCGCTCGAGAAGCAGCCCCGGGACGATGCGGCGGAGCGGCTGGAGCGCATCGCCCTGCACGACCGCAGCTACCAGTGCCGCGCGGCCGCGGCGCGCGGTCTGGCCGCGATCAAGGCCGAGGATCGCGCGGAGACGCTGCTGGCGCTCACGGCCGTCCCGAGCCACCAGGAGCGCGTGCGCGTGGCGGCGATCGAGGCGCTGGCGTCGATGCAGGACGCGCGCGGGCTGGAGCCGGCCCTGGCGCTGGCGCAGCGCGGCAACTTCGATCGCGCTCGTCCGGACGCCATTCGCGTGCTCGCGAAGCTTGCGCCCAAGGCACCGGACGAGGCGCGGGCTCGCGTGATCGAATCGCTCGTCGGCATGCTGGACGACCCGGAGCGCCGCAGCCGCGATGCGGCGGGGGACGCGCTGGCGTCGCTCAAGGCGACCGAGGCGACGGAGAAGCTCCAGTGGATCGCCGCCAACGCACGCGACCCCGGCCGTCGCGAGCGCGCCGACCGCTGGCTCAAGGCGATCAGCGGCTCCGAAGAGCCTGCTCGTACGCCGTGAGCTGCGCCGGCGTGTCGATGCCGTGGCTCACCGCCTCGCGCACGGCGACGGCGATCGAGTAGCCGTGCTCCAGCACGCGGAGCTGCTCGAGCTGCTCCGTGCGCTCGAGCGGCGTGATCTCGAGCTCCACGAAGGTGGCGAGGAATCGCCGCCGGTAGGCGTAGAGACCGACATGCTTGAGCGGGGCGGCGGGCGAGTCCCCGCTTCGGCGATGCACCTTGTCCCGGTCGTACGGAATGACGCTGCGCGAGAAGTAGAGCGCACGACCGTTGCGGCCGACCACCACCTTGACGATGTTCGGATCCGCGGGATCCTCGCCCGTGCGGAAGGGCGACGCGATGGTTGACATCGGCACCGTGCGACCCGCCATGCGCAGCGCCTCCACGGCGGCCTCGACGAGCGACGGCTCGATGCCCGGTTCATCGCCCTGCACATTCACCACGATGTCCTCGTGCAGCGCGGCCGCCACCTCGGAGATGCGGCTCGTGCCGTTGGGATGATCCTCGCGGGTCATGGCGACCTCGCCGCCGAAGCCGCGCACGGCCGTCGCGATGCGCTCGTCGTCCGTGGCGACGATCACGCGCTTCGCGACCGTGCGAACCCGTTCGAAGACATGCTGGATCATCGGCTTGCCCGCGATCGGCGCCAACGCCTTGCCGGGGAACCGCGTGCTGGCGTACCGGGCTGGAATGACGACCACCGCGCCTCGCATGGCGGAGGCGTGGGTCAACCGATCTCCTTGAGCAGCACATCCAGCTCCTTGCGCTTGGCGCGGATGTCGCGGAAGGAGATGTCCTTGCGCATGATCACGGAGCAGATCTCGACCGCCTCCTTGGCGTAGGCACTGCTCTTCTCTTCGCGCGCGAGCGCCGCAAGGCTCCGCATCAGGTCGTATCGGATGTCCTGCTCGCGCTCGCCCGTGGTGGCGTCGATCGCGACGAGCGCCTCGCGGAACTCGCCGATCGCCTCGTTGTGCCAGCCCTCCGCCGCGAAGCATCGACCGAGCATGTGCGCGCCGTAGACGCGAAGGCGCGGCTCCTCCTTCGCGGCCTGGAAGAGCGCCATGGCGTTCTCGAGCTGCCCGAGCTCGAACGCGATCCGACCGGCCTCGGCCTTGAGCGAGCGATCCGTCGGGTACTTCGCAATGCGGTCGGTGAAGTCGCTGAACTCCGTCTCGAGCAGCTTGAGACGCGCCTTCTCCGCCGCCTCGCGCGCGGCGTCGTCCTCCGGCGCGGCTGCCGCCGCGTCCGACAGGGCCTTCACCTCGCGCCGCATCTGGGCAAGCCGGACATCGTTGGCGGCGGCTCGCAGCGCGAAGTCGCCCGTGCGCGCGAAGCCGGCCTCGTAGACCTCGATCGCCTTCAGCTCCGATTCATGCGTCTGCTGGCGCTTGAGAAGCTGCGCGTAGCGGCGGATCACATCGATGGAGAGCGGGTTGTCCTCGAACTCCTTCCTGGCCCGCTCGAGATTGCGAGCCTCGACATCGACATTGCCCGAGAGGCTCTCCTGCTCCTCCAGCGCCCGCTGCTTGTCGGCGTCGCGGATGTTGGAGCGGAAGCCGCCCTCCTGATTCGCCGTCTGCTGGTAGCCGCCCTGCTGGATCGCGCGCGCGGCGGTGAGCTGCTTGAGCTCGCTCACGAGCTCGCCGTCGGAGGGATCGAGCTTCACCGCCTCCTCGCCGCAGACGAAGGCCTGCTCCCAGGCGCCGACCGCCGAGAAGGCGTTCTTCGCCTGAACGAGCGTGTTCTTGTGGGGCTTCTTCTTGAGCTGCACCTTGACGAGGTTCATCACCTTCGGCGCCGCCCATTGGCCGAACTCCATGAGCTGGACCTCACCCGCGCGCTCGAGCATGCGCAGCGCCGGCTGGAGACCGTTGAGATCCTTCATCCACGCGAACTCGGCCGCCGCGAAGCGCCCCATGGGCGTGCCGTCGTCGATCTGCCGCAGCTCCTTGCCGCTGGCCGCGCGACCGCCGTTCTGGATGTAGCGCACCGCGGTCTCGTACATGTGCTGGTGCGCGACCATGTTGCCGGGATCGAACCGGATGCCCTGCGCAAAGAGGACCAGCGCGTAGTCGAAGCTCGAGGAGTTTGCCGTGGTTTCGGCGTGCTCCAGGAACTTGCGCGCCTTGTCAGGCTGTGGCTGGAAGGCCTGCCCTTCCTTGCCGCTGCTGTCACCCTTCTTCCAGCGGAAGATCACCGTGGCTCCTTGGGACCGTCGTGCGTGGATCGCAATGGGGCAAGGTATGGCGCATGCGAAGCCCGGTCAACGCGGGCCGGTGCCGAGGTCGCGTAGCATCGCGGCGCATGAGGGCCGAATCCCGACGCATCGTGCTCTTTCCGGCGGAGGTGCTGCGGAAGCGTGCATCGGAGGTGCGCGAGGTGGACGGCACGATCCGCGCGCTCGTCGATGACATGGTGCGCGTGATGCGCGACGAGGACGGGGCGGGGCTTGCGGCGCCCCAGGTGGGCGAGAGCCTGCGGATCTTCGTGGCCGAGGTGCGGGCCGAGGAGGGTGAACCGCTCGGCGTCTACATCAATCCCGTGATCGAGGCGGCCGACGGGGAGGCGGAGCTCGTCAACGAGGGATGCCTGAGCCTGCCGGAGATTCGCGGCGACATCCGCCGTCCTCCGCGCGTGACGCTCTCCTGGACCGACCTCGAGGGCGCTCGCCTGACGCGCACGCACGACGGCATGCTCGCGCGCGTCTGGCAGCATGAGTGCGATCATCTCGACGGGGTCCTGATCATCGATCGCATGGCGCCGGTCGATCGCCTGCGCGCACGGAAGTCGCTGCGGGCGCTCGAGCGCGCCGCCGGGACCTGAGCCCATGGCGACGGCGCGATCATCGGAGGCCGGCACGGCGGCCGCGCGCATCGTCTTCCTCGGCTCGGGCGCGTTCGGGGCGCCGGTGCTCGAGCGGCTCGCAGACCGGGGCGACGTCGCGCTCGTCGTCTCGCAGCCGCCGCGCCCCGCCGGACGCGGGCGCGAGGCGCAAGCGACGCCGATCGCGGCGCTGGCGCGCTCGCGGGGAATTCCGCTGCTGGAGTGCGCCGACGCCGGCGCCGGCGCGGACCTGGCGCGCATCCGAGGCGTCGAGGCGGCGCTCTTCGTGGTGATCGCGTTCGGGCAGAAGCTCTCGCCGGCCCTGCTTGCGGATCGCTTCGCCATCAACCTGCACGGCTCGCTGCTTCCGCGCTGGCGCGGCGCGGCGCCGATACAGCGCGCCGTGATGGAGGGCGACGAGGTGGTCGGCGTGAGCGTGATCTCGCTGGCGGAGCGCATGGACGCGGGACTCGTGTATGCGACGGCCGAGACGCGCGTCGGGGAATCGGAGACGGCGGGGGAGCTGCACGATCGGCTGGCGGGACTCGGTCCGGATCTCGTGGACCGCGTGCTGGCCGGGCAGCGCGAGGGAACGCTGCGCGGTGAACCGCAGGACGAATCGAAGGCGACTCGGGCACGCAAGCTCTCCCGCGCCGATGCGTGGGTGGACTTCACGGCCGAAGCGCGACGCGTCGCCGCGCGGATCAACGGCCTCTCCCCATGGCCCGGATGCGATGCCTTGATCGACGGCGCACCGCTGCGCATCCTTCGTGCAAGGGTCGATTCGCGTCGCGAGCCGGGTGCCGCAAGGTCCGAGCCGCCGGGCTCGATCGGCGCCGATGGCGCCGTCGCGTGCGGCCGTGGAGCGGTCGAGCTGCTCGAGGTGCAGTCGCCCGGAGGTCGGGTGATGGGCTTCGACGAGTGGCGCCGCGGACGGCGCGTGGGTTCCGGCGCGCGGGTGGAGTCGGGGCCTGCGAGCGCGTCGCCGCCGGCATGAGCGAACGGGCGTGCGGCCGCTGTTGCGCTCTACGCGAAGAGATCGATCATCGACCGAGGCTCGCCGACCACCACGGTGCGAACGAGCGGTGCCGCGCCTCGACCGCCGGGAGGACCGCCCGCATCGCCCTCCGCGCCGCCCGGGCGCGCCTGCATCGTGCCGGGAACGGGTCGACTCATCGGTTCATAGCCTCCGAACGAACCGGCACCCGCCATGCCGTTGCCGCGTTCATCGAATCGGTTGCCGCAGGTGATGCGAAGTCGTGCCGCTTCGCTGCGCGCGGCCTCGAGCGCCATGTCCGAGGCGCCGAGCTCCATGCGAAGGCGCTCGATCTCCGAGACGGCGCGGCCGTAGAGCATGCGATCCGCGCGATCGACCGCATGCACGGGCACGAGCCATGGCTGCGCGGAGGCGTGGGGTGCCGGCGCATGCGACGCCGCACCGCTCGTGCAAGGACGAGAGTGGGGACGCGTGCATGGCGGGCCCAACAGGGCACCCACCGGGACGACCAGCGGCACCGACATCGACTCCAGTCTGCGGAGCGCTTGAGGGGAATGGAGCAAAGGAAGTCGGAACCGCGCCGATCGGTGCCGACGGCGCGGGTCGTAGCGATTGCAACGGCGCCGTAGCCCCGCTCCTAAGATCGCCGCCCTTCGGCTTCCTTGTCGTTCGTGCTCGATCCTCCCGACAGCCCCCATGCTTCCCATCTCGGCGCTCGACTATGAACTCGACCCCGGCGCCGTGGCCACGCGTCCCGCCGAGCCCAGGGATGCTGCCCGCATGCTGGTCCTGCACCGGCGCGAGGATCGCGTGGAACACCGGCTCGTGCGGGATCTGCCCGAGTACCTTCGCGAGGGCGATCGACTCGTGCTCAATCGCACGCGCGTGATGACGGCCCGCCTCGTTCTGCGCCGCATCGGCGACGAGAGGCTCACCGATGGGTTGCTTGAAATCCCGCTCGAGGGGAGGCGCTGGCAGATGCGTCTGCGACATACGCGGCGATTCCGGCCGGGCGACCGCCTCGAGTTGATCGCGCCGAACAAGGTTCCGAGTCCACCGACCCCGACCGGGGGCGGAGTCGATCACGCCCGCCCGCTCCGATCGGTGGAGGGCGCCTTGAATCTGGATCCGCCGCCGGCGGTCCTTCGTGTCCTCGGGCGACGCGAGGAAGGAGTCGTGGTCGAGTTCGAAGGCGAGGAGCCCGTCGAATCGCTCATCGATCGCTGTGGATGGGTGCCTCTGCCGCCCTACATTCTTCGGGCGCGGGCAGGCGCGGGACGGCCGCTGCACACGCTCGGATCGGGCACGGAGGGATTCGATCGCGAGCACTACCAGACGATCTTTGCGCAGCGCGACGACCATCCCTCGATTGCGGCACCAACGGCAGGGCTGCACTTCACCCCGGAGCTGCTCGCCGCGGTCCGGGCGAAGGGCGTGCGTCGACTGGAGGTCGTCCTCCAGGTCGGTGCCGGGACCTTCCAACCCGTCGAGACGGAGTTCCTCGAGCAGCATCCCATGCACGCCGAGTGGTATCGCGTGCCGGCGGACTCGCTTGCGGAGCTCGCCAGGGCCGAGGCACTGCGCGCGGCCGGCACGGCACGCGTGGTGGCGGTGGGGACCACCAGCGTTCGTGTGCTGGAATCGCTTGCGGATCCGCTGCCGCCGGGCGATGCCGATCTCTCGGACCTGACCCGGCTGCTGATCCTCCCGACGAGCCCCATTCGCCGCGTCGACGCGCTCATGACGAACTTCCATCTGCCGAGATCGACGCTGCTGGCCCTGGTCGGCGCGTTCGTCGGGCTGGAGCGGCTCAAGGCGCTCTATGCGATGGCCCAGCGCGAGGGCTATCGCTTCTACAGCTACGGCGACTCGATGCTGATCCTCTGAGCGGCCCGCGAGCGTTGCGGGCGCATCGGCCCGAAAGCCGATACAACTGCCTCCGTCGACGGAGCGTTGCGGGGTTGTGAAGGCGATCGAGGGATCGATCCATGAAGTTGAGCCAGCTGATCGAGACGACCTCCGACCTGGAGTGGTCGGTCGCATCCGGGAGCGCGGATCCCGCGCGGATCGATATCTCGCTGGTGACGGACGACTCGCGACGCGCGGTGCCCGGGTCGATCTTCGTCGCGCGGACGGGCACGGCGGTGGACGGCAGCGCGTACATCGATGACGCGATCGCAAGGGGCGCGGTCGTGGTCGTCGCGTCGCGCGGATCGCGCGGCGGTGCCGCGGCGCCCACCGCGCCGGCCCCGGCGGTGCCCCCGGCACCCGCCTCGGGTCCCGCATCGCGGCGCGCACTCACGGCGACCGTCGCCGATCCGGCGCGTGCGATCGGCGTCATCGCGCACGCGCTCGAGCAGCGGCCGACCCGATCCCTGCGGGTCGTGGGCGTGACGGGGACGAACGGCAAGACGACGATCACCTATCTGGTGCGCCAGCTGCTCGAGGCATCGGGCCGGCGCTGCGGCATCATGGGCACGGTGGAGGTGCACGATGGCGTGCGCGCCACGCGAGCCACGCTCACCACGCCCGGCGCGGACGAGGTCGCTCGTTCTCTTGGCGCCATGGTGCGGAACGGATGTACGGCGGCGGCGATCGAGGTGTCGAGCCACGCGCTTTCGCAGTCGCGGGTGGAGGGCGTCGAGTTCGCGGTCGGCATCTTCACGAACCTGACGGGCGATCATCTGGACTATCACGGCTCGATGGAGGCGTACGCGGCGGCGAAGGCGAGGCTCTTCGAGCGCCTTGCGCCCGGCGCGACCGCGATCGTGAACGCGATGGATCCGGCGCACGAGCGCATGCTGCGGCATTGCAGCGCGAAGGTGGTTCGCTGCCGCCTCGATGCGCCGGAAGCCGCGATCCGGGCAGGCGCCGACATCGGCGCCGCGTCGGTGCGCATCATCGAGTCCTCGCTCACGGGCATGCGCGCCGAGCTCGAAGGACCATGGGGGCGCTTCGAATCGTGGCTGCCCCTTCCCGGTGCGCACAATGCCATCAACGCGCTGCAGGCGCTGGTGGCGGCCCATGCGCTGGGCATCGGAAGGGAGGCGCTCGAGCAGGCGCTGCCATCGCTGCACGCGCCGCCGGGCCGCCTCCAGGCCGTGACCGCGGCGGACGCGCCCTTCCAGGTGCTCGTCGACTACGCGCACACCGATGACGCACTCGCGAATGTGCTCTCGGCGATGCGGCCGCTCGTTGAGGGGCGAGGGCGCGTGATCACGGTCTTCGGCTGCGGCGGCAATCGAGATCGCTCGAAGCGGCCGCGCATGGCGGCGATTGCGTGTCGACTCGCGGACCTCGTCTTCGTGACGAGCGACAATCCTCGCCGCGAGGATCCCGAGGCGATCATCGACGAGATCATGACGGGCGTGCCGAAGGCGGATCGACCGCGCGTCTCGCGCGATGCCGACCGCGCGCGAGCGATCGAGACCGCGATCACGGCCGCACGGCCCGGTGATGTGGTGCTCATCGCCGGCAAGGGTCACGAGGACTACCAGGAGATCGGCATCGAGCGGCGGCATTTCGATGATCGCGAGGTCGCGATGGAGGCGCTCGCGGCGGCGCCGCCGAACGCGCTGGCGGCAGTGCGAACGGGAGGCTGCGAGTGATCGTGCCCGCCTTTGATGAACTCGCCGCGATCACGGGCGGCCGCTGGCTCGGCACCGCGCCGAGCGGCGCTGTTCCCGGCGTGGGCATCGACTCGCGCGAAGCGCTTGCGGGCCGGCTCTTCGTCGCGATCAAGGGTGATCGCTTCGACGGCCACGACTTCCTCTCCGACGCGCAGTCCCGGGGCGCGGCGGCGGCGATGGTGGATCGCGACGGTGCTCCGCTTCCGCCTCCGCTTCCGCTTCCGCTTCCGCTCTTGGGCGTATTGTCCACGCGGCATGCGCTGGCCGCGCTTGGACGCGAGTGGCGACGCCGCTTCGACGGCGGTGCGGCGGCGATCACGGGGAGCTGCGGCAAGACGACGACGCGGCGACTGCTCGCATCCATCATGGAGCGGCTCGGGCCGACGGTTCAGAGCCCCAGGAGCTTCAACAACGATCTCGGCGTGCCGCTCACGGTGCTCGCGCTCGCGCCGGATCATCGCTTCCTCGTCGCCGAGATCGGCATGAATCACGCGGGCGAGATCCGTCCGCTCGCGGAGATCGTGGCCCCGCAGGTGGCGGTGATCACCTCGATCGGTCCGGTGCATCTGGAGGCGCTCGGCTCGGTCGAGGCGATTGCGCAGGAGAAGGCATCGATCATCGCGGGGGTCGGCGACGGCGGGAGCGTCGTCTTCCCCGCCGAGTCCGGGCCGGCGCAGGATGCGGTGCGGCACGCGAGCCGCGCCTCGATCGAGCGCATCACCTTCGGTCTGCATGCGGGCGATGTCCAGATGCGCTCGCGCCGCGCCACCCGTGACGGAAGCCAGGTCGAGATCGACGGCCCGTGGGGTCGACTCGCGGCGACGCTTGCGCTTCCCGGCGAACACAACGCGATGAACGCCGTCGCCGCCGCCGCCGCCGCGCACCGCCTCGGCGCGCCGGCGGACGCGATCGTCGAGGGACTTGCCGCCGTAGAACCCTCCGAGATGCGCTTCGTCCGCGAGCGCATCGGACCCGTCACGATCGTCAACGACGCCTACAACGCGAACCCCATGGCCACGCGAGCGTCCGTGCGCGCATTCGCCGAGCTCGAAGCGTCGGCGCCGCGCCGCGTGACGGTCCTGGGCGACATGCTGGAGCTCGGTGCCGATGCCGAGCGGCTCCATCGCGAGCTGGGTGAGTGGCTCGCCGAGGATGACTCGATCGCGCCCGATCTCGCGGTCTTCGTCGGTCCCGTGAGCGAAGCGGCGGCGGAGGGGTATCGGCGCACTCGCCCCGGCGCCGCGATGCTCGTCCTGCCGGATCCGGGCGCCGCCAGCGCCGCGGTGCTGCGCGAGGCGCTCGCGCCCGGCGATGCCGTGCTCTTCAAGGCGTCGCGCGGCAGCGCGCTCGAGCGCCTGATCCCGCCGCTGCGCGAAGCCGCGCTGCGGATGAGCGGCGCCGCAGGAACTGCCGAAGCCGCCGGAACCGCCGGAACCGCGGGGAGCCGGCCGTAGATGCTCTACCTCCTGACTGATCGAGCGCAGGAGTTCCTCCAGGGACTCGGGCTCTCGGCACTCATCCGACTGCTGCTGCAGCTCGAGTTCCGCGCATTCCTGGCACTCGTCGTCAGCTGCGCCATCGTGCTCGCCGCCGGACCGCGCACCATCGCGTTCCTGCGTCGGCTGAAGATCGGCGACAACCCGGAGTTCCACAATGCGGACCTGAACGAGCTGATGCGCCAGAAGCGAGGCACGCCCACGATGGGCGGCATCCTCATCTGCGCCGCGGTGCTCGTCACCACGCTGCTCTTCGCCGACATCGCGCAGAACCGCTATGTGCACCTGGCGCTCGCGGTGCTCATCTGGCTCGCGGCGGTCGGCAGCTTCGACGACTGGCTCAAGCTCACGGCCGCGCGCCGCGGCCAGGGCGCACGCGACGGCCTGGTGGCGTGGGAGAAACTGCTCTTCCAACTCGGCATTGGGTTGATCGCGTCGTGGTTCCTCTATCACGCCGCGGGCACCGCCGACGGACTGGCGCTCAACCTGCCGTTCCAGCGCTCGCATCCGCCCACCGCCGCGCAGCAGTTCCTCCAGCCGCTTCCGCTCGAACCCGGTGTGCTCGTGCTGAGCCTGCCGCTCTTCCTGCTGATCGGCACGCTCTTCATCGCCTACACCTCGAACGCGGTGAACATCACCGACGGAATGGATGGGCTTGCGGGCGGGATCATCATGATCGCGAGCCTGGCGGTGATGCTCCTCTGCTGGGTCGCGGGCTCGCAGAGCGCCGCGTACTACCTGAATGTGCCGTATGTGCAGGGCACCGAGGAGCTGATGATCGTGGCCGCGGCCATGGCGGGTGCCACGATCGGCTTCCTCTGGTTCAACTGCGCGCCGGCGAGCGTCTTCATGGGCGACACGGGATCGCTCGCCATGGGCGGCTTGCTTGCGTTCATTGCGGTGGCGATCCGGCAGGAGATCCTGCTGCTGCTTGCGGCGGGACTCTGCTACCTCGAGGCGCTGAGCGTGATGCTCCAGGTCGGCTGGTTCAAGATCACCCGGCGCACCACCGGACAGGGCCGACGCCTCTTCCGCTGCGCCCCGATCCACCATCACTTCCAGCTCGGAGGCTGGACGGAGACGCAGGTGGTCACGCGCTTCTGGCTGATCACGGTGATGCTCGCGATCATGGCCCTCGGCAGCCTGAAGATCCGTTGAGTCGTCGAGGTGCAAATGCCATCACTCCCTCCGCCGATGCACGCCGTCGAACTCATCGGAGCGCCCACCGACACGGGCGCGGGAGTCCGAGGCTGCTGCATGGGTCCGTCGGCGCTGCGTGTCGCCGGGATCCAGCGGCGACTGGAGGCGCACGGCGTCACGGTCTTCGATCAAGGCGATCTCCCGGGACCAGGGAACCCGGAGCAGGGTCCGATCGACGGATACCGGCATCTGTCGCAGGTGACCCAGTGGTGTCGCGCCGTGTGCTCGGCGGTCGATGGCGCGCTCCTGGCACGGCGCATGCCGATCCTCATGGGCGGCGATCATGCGCTGGCCATCGGCAGCCTCAGTGCCGTGGCGCGCAGGGTGCGCGCGGAAGGGCGACCGCTGCGCGTGATCTGGCTCGACGCCCACGCCGACTTCAACACGAGCGCCGTGACCCCGTCCGGCAATCTCCATGGCATGGCCGTTGCGGTGCTGTGCGGCACCGGGCCGAGCGATCTGGTCTCGTTGGCCGGCGCCGAGCCCGCGATGCGACCCGGGTGGGTCCGGCAGATCGCGGTGCGCTGCGTCGATCCCGCGGAGAAGCGCCTCGTCGACGGCGCGATGCTGGAGGTCTTCGACATGCGCAGCGTCGACGAGCTCGGCATGAACGCCGTCATGCAGCGCGTGCTCGATGGAATGACGCCCGAGACGCACCTCCACCTCAGCTTCGACCTCGACGCGATCGACCCATCGCTCGCGCCCGGCGTCGGCACCCCCGTGCCCGGAGGCCTGACCTATCGCGAGGCGCAGCTGTGCATGGAGTCGATCGCCGATTCGGGTCGGCTGTCATCGATCGATCTGGTGGAGGTCAACCCGGCGCTGGACGATCGCAATCGCACCGCCGAGCTGGCGGTCGATCTGGTCGAGAGTCTCTTCGGCAAGAGCACGCTGATGCGCCGACCCCGTCCGGCGGGCTGAGCGCGTCGGGGACGGGCGTCAGACATTGAAGAGGAAGTGGACGACATCGCCGTCCTGCATGATGTAGCTGCGCCCTTCGCTGCGCAGCTTGCCCGCATCGCGGATCGCCTTCTCGCTGCCGAGTGCCTCGAGATCCTTCACGCCGTAGCACTCGGCGCGGATGAAGCCCTTCTCGAAATCGGTGTGGATGACGCCTGCGGCCTGCGGCGCCGTGTCTCCCTTGTGGATCGTCCAGGCGCGGATCTCCTTGGGACCCGCGGTGAAATAGCTCTGGAGTCCGAGCAGGTCGTAGGCGGCACGGGCCACCGCCGAGAGCGCCGGCTCCTTCATGCCGAGGCTTCCGAGCAGCTCGGCGCGGTCGGCCTCGGCGAGTTCGCTCAGTTCCGCCTCGATCTTCGCGCAGACCGGAACGACATGTGCTCCCGCCTTCTTCGCGTAGTCGCGCAGGCGCAGGGCGAGCTCGCCCTTGCCCTCAAGATCGTCCTCATCGACATTGGCGATGAAGAGCACGGGCTTCGCGCTGATCATGCCGAGTTCCTTGAGCAGCCGTGCCTCCTCCGGGGTCCATGACCCGCGCCGAAGCGGACGACCCGCGTCGAGCTCCACGCGCGCCTTCTCCAGCACCGCGACCTTCGCGATCGCCTCCTTGTCGCCGCTGCGGGCGATGCGGCGGTTCTTCTCGAGCACGCCGTCCACCACCTGGAGGTCGGCGATCATCAGCTCCGTGTCGATCGTCTCCACATCGCGCAGCGGATCGGGCGTGCCGTCCACATGCAGCACATCGGGATCGTCGAAGCAGCGGACGACATGGAGGATCGCGTCGACCTCGCGGATGTGGGAGAGGAACTTGTTGCCGAGTCCCGCGCCCTCACTCGCCCCACGCACCAGACCCGCGATGTCCACGAGCCGCACGCTCGCGGGGATGATCTTCTGTGTCTCGATGAAGCGGTTGATGACGGCGAGCCGCTCATCGGGGACCGGCACGACGCCGACATTCGGCTCGATTGTGCAGAAGGGATAGTTGGCCGCCTCGATCTTCGCCGCGGTCAGCGCGTTGAAGAGGGTGCTCTTGCCGACATTGGGGAGTCCGACGATTCCGCATTCCATGGGTGTGGGCGCTCGAAGAAAAGTCCTCCCTTGTACCAAGTCGCGCGCAGGGCCGTCATGCGTCGGTGGATCGCTCCTGCGGCTGCGGCGATTCAGGCCGGCGGCGCCGCGGCTTGGGCCGCCGGCACTGCGGTTCAACCCTGCGGTGCAGGCTGAAGCACGCCGTCGACCAGCCGCGGGATCCCGAGCGGATTGGACTCCTTCAACTCGTCCGGAAGGAGCGACTCCGGCGCGTTCTGATAGCAGACCGGACGCATGAAGCGCAGCGCGGCCCTGGTCCCGACCGAAGTGCTTCGACCGTCCGAAGCGGCCGGATACGGCCCGCCATGCACGATCGAGTGGTTGATCTCGATCCCCGTCGGGAACCCGTTGAAGACGAGTCGTCCCGCGCGACGCTCGAGCTGGCTCACCAGACTCGCGTGCATTCGGAAGTCCTCGTCGGTTCCGTGCACGCTTGCAGTGAGTTGCCCGTGCAGGAACTGCGCCACCTCGAGCATCGGCGCCGCGTCGTCGCAGACGATCGCGAGCGTGACCGGTCCGAAGATCTCCTCCGAGAGCAATCGATTTCCCAGGAAGGTCGCAGCGCCGGTTGCGAAGAGGTGCGCGGCGCCGTGCTGCGAGGCGCGTTCGGTCGCGTGCGCGATCAGGCGCACACCCGCGGCTCCTCGCAGGCGCTCGACGCCGTTTCGATAGTTCATGCAGATCCGGGGCGTCAGCATCGGCTCGGACGGGGTTCCGCCGACGAGTGCTCCGAGCGACGCGATGAACAGCTCGGTCGCCGGCGTCGACGGCAGGATGTGCAGTCCGGGATTCGTGCAGAACTGTCCGGCGCCCAGTGTGAACGACGCGTGCAGTCCTTCGGCGATCGCATGGCCGCGCGTCGCGAGCGCCTCCGGCAGGATGAAGACGGGATTCACGCTGCCCATTTCGGCGAAGACCGGAATGGGCTCGGGCCGCGCCGCCGCAAGGTCCATCAGCGCCCGGCCGCCGGCGAGGGATCCCGTGAATCCGACCGCCTTGATCGCGGGATGCACGACGAGCGCCGCGCCGATCTCGGTGCCTGCGTCGAAGAGCATGGAGAAGACGCCCTCGGGCAGGCCGAGCGATCGCACGGCGTCGACCACGAGTGCCGCGGTCGACTCCGAGGTTCCGGGATGTGCCGGATGCGCCTTCACCACCACGGGACAGCCCGCGATGAGCGCCGACGCCGTGTCTCCGCCCGCGACCGAGTAGGCGAACGGGAAGTTGCTGGAGCCGAACACGGCGACAGGCCCGAGCGGCCGAAGCATGGAGCGCAGATCCGGCCGGGGTGTCGGCTGGCGCTCCGCGTCGCCGTGATCGATCCTCGCGTCGAGGCCGAGGCCTTGCTCGAGCGCGGTGGCGTAGGTCCGAAGCTGGATCGCCGTTCGTGCGATCTCGCCCAGCAGTCGCGCCACGCCGAGGCCCGTTTCCCGTGCGGCGAGCGTTGCGAGCGGTTCGGCGCGTGCCTTCAGGGCAAGGGCGATCGCGCGAAGGAGGTCGCCGCGTGCCGGGGCCGGAAGCCGCGAGAAGATCGGGAACGCCAGCTCGGCAAGTCCGGCGGCGCGATCCACGGCAACACGGTCCACCGATCGGAAGACGGTCGGAAGCGGCTGCGATGCCGCCGGGTCGAACGCCTGGAACGGCGTGCCGCCTCCCGCCACGCGCGTCCAGCCGATGAAGGACTCGCCGGTGAGTCTCATCCGCCGCATCCCTCGAGTTCGGTGATCGCACCCATGCGCGATGCGGATCGTCCACGGCATCGATCCGCTTCGCAAGTGCCGCGACCGCGTCTTGACCGATACGCTTGCCGTACCGTGCGTCGTCCGCCGCCGCTCTCCTCGTCGCTGTTCCGCTTCGGCATGTTCCATCGGCGGCTGATTGCGCTCGGACTGATCGTGTTCGTGGCGTTCACCGCCATCGGCGTGCGGCTCTACGCGCTGACGATCCTCGAGGGACCCGAGCGCGTGGAGGACGCGGAGGCGCGGCTCGGCCGAAGTCGACTGCTGCCCACGATTCGCGGCCGCATCCTCGATCGACATGGTCGCGTGCTGGCGGAGGTGGTGCCCGCGTACGGGCTGGCCATCGACTTCCGCGCCATCGACGGCACATGGATGCGGCAGGCGGCGCGGCGCATTGCGCGGGAGGAACTCGGGCGGGCGACATGGAACTCGATGTCAACGCGCGGCCGCGAGCTCACGCTGGAGCGCTTCATGCCCGCGGCGCAGGCGAAGCTCGACGCCGTGCTCGACGAGGCGTGCGAGATCGCGGGCGTGCTGCGGCGCGATCTGGACGCGAGGCTCGACGGGATCGCGGAGGTGGTGGCGCGGCGCGCGGCGATGGTGCGCACGCGGCAGCGCGACGCGTGGATTGCGCGCCACGGCGCCGAGGCGGCGGATCGCTTCCGTCCCGAGCCGATCCTCGAGGAGCGCCAGGCGCACGAAGTGGTGAGCGACCTGAGCGACAGCGCCGCGTTCGCGCTGCGACGGCTCTCCGACGAGGCGCCGGGCGTGCTGGTCGTCACCGACAGCGCCCGTCGCGTGACGCCCTGGTCGAAGGCCACCGTGATCGTCGATCGTGCCTCGTTCCCGAGACCGCTGCGCGATTCGGCGCCGCGCTCGATCGAGATCGACGGCGTGGCCGAGGCGATCATCGGCCGCTGCCGCGACCAGGTGTGGCGCGAGGACCTCGAGCGTCGCCCGTTCCTGCTCGCCGACGGCGGCGAGGATCTCGGTGGTTACCTGCCCGGCGCCGATCTCGTCGGCGGTTCTGGCGTCGAGCGTGCGTTCGAGGATGTGCTGCGCGGCCGGCGCGGGCGCGTCATCACGCGCCTCGACAGTGCCGAGGAGACTCGCACCGCCCCCGAGCCGGGCCGCGATGTGGAACTGACCCTCGACATGGTGCTCCAGGCCCGCATCGAGGCGCTGCTCGACCCGAGTCTCGGCCTGACGCGCCGGCAGGTCTGGCACGACACCGCGAGCACCGACTCCGACGAGCGCGACGGCGGGCTCGCCGCCGGCACGCCCCTCGCGTCGGCGGTGGTGGTGATCGATGTCGATCTCGGCGAGGTCCTCGCGTGCGCCTCGTGGCCGCCGCCGAGCGCCGCGTCGACGATGAGCGCGGGTGAGGTTTCGCGCCTCGCGCCGGGCGTACATCGCGCCCTCGAGGGCATCTACTCGCCGGGCAGCATCATCAAGCCGCTCGTCTATCTCGCCGCGACGACGGAGGGCGTCTTCCCGGTGGATGGGACGGTGGTCTGCACGGGTCACTTCTTCCCCGACAATCCCGGCATCGGGCGCTGCTGGATCTATCGGCCGCGCTACGGCATGGCCACGCACAGCGACGGCGGCAAGGGCGGTCTCGGCGCGGAGGAGGCGCTGGCGAGGAGCTGCAACATCTACTTCTACACACTCGCGCAGCGGCTCGGCGCGGAGCGGCTCACGGACTGGCTGCGGCGCTTCGGACTCGGCGCGCCGCTTGGCGTGGGAGTGCAACGACCGATGCGCGGCACGAATGGACGCGAGCGCATGGTGGGGGAGTCCGCGGGCGTCGTGCCCGGCGACGAGGCGCTTGCACGGTTCAAGTCGTCGCGCGACGCGATGACGCCCGTCTTCATGGGCATCGGGCAGGGGCCCATCGCGTGGACGCCGCTGCACGCGGCGAACGCCTACGCCACGATCGCGCGCGAGGGCGCCGTGCGCGACGCGGTGCTCGTGCGCGGCGCGAACGCCGGCACGGCGCGCCATCGCGACGATCTGGAACTCAAGCCGCGTGCGGTCGAGCATGTGCTCGAGGGACTGCGGCAGTCGGTGGAGGCGTCGTACGGCACGGCGCATCACCTGACCTACGCCGATCAGTCGCGGGAGACGATCTTCCGGATTCCGGGCATCCGGGTCCACGGCAAGACGGGCACGGCGCAGGCGCCGCCGCTGCGCCTCGACCTCGACGGCGACGGCACGGTGGATCGCGTCATCCCCGACCTCGATCATGCGTGGTTCGCGGGACTCGTGGGCGATGCACGCCGCGCTCGCCCGCGCTACGCGATCGCCGTGCTGGTCGAGTACGGCGGCTCGGGTGGAAAGGTCGCCGGTCCGCTTGCGGCGCAGGTCATCCGGGCGCTGCAGGAGGAGGGCTATCTCGCAAGGTCGGGCGAGGTTCCGGAGCTCGAGCCGTGACTCCTTCGCGCGATCGAGGGCCGCAGGAGGGAGCGCCGTGAGCGCCGTCGAGTCGCTGCCGCTGCGCGGAGTCCGCCCCGTGCCGGGAGCGTCGGTGCGGCATGCGCGCTCGCTGCGGCCCTCGCGCGTCAACTGGCTCACGCCGGCATGGCTCGCGGTGATCGCAGCGCTGGCGCTGAGCTGGGTCGGCATCGAGGCGATCGCCACCTCCGATCCGTCGAGATCGATCCGCCAGGCCGTGTTCCTCGTGGTTGCGCTCATGGCATCCGCCGCGCTCGTGGCGGCACCGGAGCGGCTGCTGCGACGGATCGCGTGGCCGGCGCTCATTGCATCGATTGCGCTGCTCGTATTCGTGCTCCTCCCGGGCGTTCCCGAGTGGCTCGTGCGCCCTCGCAACGGCAGCCGCCGATGGATCAATCTCGGCTTCAGCGACTTCCAGCCGAGCGAGATCGCCAAGATCGCGTGGGTGCTGGTCATGGCCGACTGGCTGCGGCGCGACGATGATCACCGACGCCTCCCGGGACTGATCGTGATCTTCGCCATCACGCTCGCGCCGCTCGGGCTCATCCTCGTCGAGCCCGATCTCGGCACCTCGCTGCTCTTCGTGCCGGCGCTGCTGGCGATGGTGCTCGCGGCGGGCGCGCGCAAGCGGCATCTCGTGTCGCTGCTGCTGCTTGGCGCCATTGCGGCGCCGCTCTCGTACCCGTTCCTCCGGCCGCACCAGCGCGAGCGCATCGATGCGCTGGTGGCTCAGCTCCAGGGCGACGATCGATTCTCGCGCGACATCGGTTTCCAGGCCGATCGCGCCATGACCATCGCCGGCGCGGGCGAGCTCTGGGGCGTCGGGCGCGACCGCGCTCGCGCGCTCGTCGTCAACAACGGCCTGCCGGAGGAGCACAACGACATGGTCTTCTCGATGGTCGCGTGTCGATGGGGGCTCGTCGGCGGCCTGGGTGTCTGCGCGGCGCTCCTGCTGCTCACGGCGGGAGGGCTCGCGACCGCCGCAGCGTCCAGGGATCCGTTCCTGCGCCTCGTGGTGGTGGGCGTCACCAGCATGCTGGCGGCGCAGGCGATCGTGAATCTCGGCATGAATGTCGGACTGCTTCCGGTCACCGGCATGACGCTTCCATTCGTGAGCTACGGGGGAAGCAGTCTCGTCGTGTCGTGGATGATGGTCGGGCTGATCCTCGGTGCCGGTCTTCGGCGGCCGCGCCTCTTCGAGCGACCGAGCTTCGAGTTTGCGTAGAGCCGCGGACTCGGGGGCCGCGAGGCCTCGTATCCTGACGCGATGCCCGTCCCGCCGCCAACGCCGGAGTTCGATCGCGCGATCGGAGGGCTCGGGCTGGAACTGGACGCCACGGATCGCGACCGCCTCGCGGCGTTCCTCTCGCGCCTCTACGAGGCGAACGAGAGGATGAACCTCACGCGCGTTCCGCCCGAGTCCGCGTGGATGCGGCACATCCTCGACTCGCTGACGCTGGTGCCGTGGATCGCGTCGCTGGGCGCGCAGCGCGAGGCGGCGCGCGGTACGGGCGACGACCTGCGCATCATCGATGTCGGCAGCGGCGGGGGACTTCCCGGCATTCCCCTGGCCATCGTGCTTCAGGCGATCGTTCCGCAGGCGCGCCTGACGCTGCTGGAGGCGACGGGTAAGAAGGCTCGCTTCCTTGCGGAGGCGATCGAGGCGCTCGGCCTCGCCGGCGCCCGCGTGGTGAACGAACGCGCGGAGACGGCGGCGCATGATCGCCCTGTGCATCGCGAGCAGTACGACGCGGTGGTGAGCCGTGCGGTCGGAGCGTTGCCGGTGCTCGCGGAGCTGACGCTGCCGCTCGTGCGGCCCGGCGGCTTCCTCATGGTCATCAAGGGCGAGAAGGCGCTCGAGGAGGTGGAGCTGGCACGCGCCGCGATCGGTCTGCTCGGCGGCTCCTTCGTCGAGTCGCAGACGACACCGACGGGCACGCTCCTGCGCATCGAGAAGATGTCGCGCACGCCGCGCACCTATCCGCGGCTGCCGGGCGAGCCGGCGCGGAGGCCGCTCACGGGACCGCGCCGACGCGCGGCCGCACCGCCGCCGCGGGAGCGCGCCCCATGACGGTCTCCGCCGACGCGCTCCTCTCCGAGGCGGGCGCCATTGCGCGGCGCCTCGACGGGTTCGAGATGCGCCCGCAGCAGTTGACCATGGCCTCGGCCGTGCGCGACTGCTTCGCCCGGCGCGGGAGGCTGCTCGTCGAGGCGGGAACGGGCGTCGGGAAGAGCTTCGCGTACCTGATTCCCGCGATCGAGCGCATCGTCTCGGCCAAGGAGCGCGTGGTGGTCGTCACGCACACCATCAGCCTCCAGGAGCAGCTCATCGAGAAGGACATCCCGCTTCTGAACGCGGTGATTCCCGAGGAGTTCAGCGCCGTGCTCGTCAAGGGGCGCAGCAACTATGTGTCGCTTCGCAGGCTCTCCCTGGCGAGCCGGCGCGCCGAGCGCCTCTTCCCCGACGAGGAGGAGCGCCACGCGCTCCAGCAGATCGAGTCATGGGCGTATGAGACGCGCGACGGATCGCTCAGCACGCTGCCCGAGATCTCGCGTCCCTCCGTCTGGGAGCACGCGCAGAGCGACGCCCACAACTGCATGGGCCGGCGCTGCCCCACCTACGACAAGTGCTTCTACCAGGCCGCGCGGCGTCGCATGGAGCACGGCGATCTGCTCGTCTGCAATCACGCGCTCTTCTTCGCGGACCTCGCCATGCGCTCGCGCGGCGCGAGCTTCCTCCCTCCGTACGACCATGTCATCATCGACGAGGCGCACGATGCGGAGACGGTTGCGTCCGAGCATTTCGGACTTCGCGTGAGCGAAGCGGGCGTGGAGCATCTGCTGCGTTCGCTCCATCATCCCGCGCTGAATCGCGGATTCCTGGCGTCCGCCATCGCTCGGCCGGACGCCGATGCGATCATCGCGCAGGCGGTGCGGCTCGTCGGCGTCGCGGCCGAGTCGAGCCGCGCGTTCTTCGGGAACATCGCGCTGCGCGTCGCGGCCGATGGAGGCGACGGCGATGGATCGTGTCGATGGCGCGAGCCCATTGACGGCGCGGAGGTGCTTGCGACACCGCTGCGGGATCTCGCGGCCTCGCTTCGCCTGCTGAAGGGCCATCTCGACGAGGAGGACGAGTTCGAGGCGGCCGCCTACGCGGTGAGAGCCGCCGATCTGGCTGCATCGATCGACGCGTTCGCGTCCCAGACCATGCCGGGCTGCGTCTACTGGTCCGAGCGCGGCGGTGGTCGACGGCGTCGCGCGAAGGGGAGCGTTCCGGGCGGATACGAGCCCGGCGGCGATTCGCGCCGCGGGTCGGTCATCCTCCGCTGCGCGGCGATCGATCCGGCGCCCATCCTTGCGGAGCACCTCTTCGGGCGCGACTGCTCCGTGGTGCTCACGAGCGCCACGCTGACGACGACTCCCGGTGATTTCTCCCACACGGCCGAGCGATTCGGCTGTCCCGAGGCGTCCACGATCGACCTCGGCAGTCCGTTCGATTTCGCCCGGCAGGTGCGATTCATCGTCGATTCGTCGATGCCGGCGCCGGATTCGCCCAGCTACACCGACGAGCTCGCGCCGCGCATCCTGCGGCATGTCCGCGCCACCGACGGCGGGGCGTTCGTGCTCTTCACGAGCTTCGCCATGCTCGAGCAGGTTGCGCGTCTGCTGGAAGGGGAGCTGCTCGACGCGCAGCATCCGGTGCTGGTCCAGGGGCGCGGCGTGCCCCGGGGCCTGCTCCTGCGCCGCTTCCGGGATGACGAGCGCAGCGTGCTCTTCGGCACTTCGAGCTTCTGGCAGGGCATCGATGTGCGCGGGCGCGGCCTTCGCAATGTCATCATCTGCAAGCTTCCGTTCGATCCGCCGGATCAGCCGCTCGTCGAGGCTCGCCGCGAGCTCATCGAGTCCCGCGGAGGCAACGCGTTCAAGGACGATCAGCTGCCTCGCGCCGTGCTGAAGTTCCGCCAGGGCTTCGGCCGTCTCATCCGTTCGAGCACCGATACGGGCCGTGTGGTGGTGCTCGATCCGCGCATCGTCACCAAGCGCTACGGCCGCCAGTTCCTCGATGCGCTGCCGGAAGGCGTCGAACCGATCGACGACGGAACCGCCGACACGGCCTGACGAGCGCCGTGGTCATCCGACGCGACCATGGGCGCGGCAACGCCCTGACGGTCGCTCCACGAGTCGCGTTCACACCCTGATGACCGCGGGCGGCGCGAACGATCCGCCGAGGATCTTCGCGGAGGGCGCCTTCATCCAGCGGTCCAGCACCGCCGCGTAGACCGCGCGGAAGTCGACGCCGTGCTTGAGATCGCCCTGGTCGAGGTCGGTGAGGCTGGGGTGGTTTCCCACGATGCCGGGCTGCACCATCGGGCCCATGAGGAACATCGGTGCGGCAGTGCCGTGATCCGTGCCCTGGCTCGCGTTCTGCTTCACGCGGCGGCCGAACTCGCTGAAGACGAGCGTGAGCACGCGCTCCTGATTGCCCTGCGCCTTGAGATCGTCGTTGAAGGCGCGCATCGCCTCGGCCGTCTGGCGGAGGATGTTCCCGTGCGCCCCCGGCTGATTCGCGTGGGTGTCGAAGCCGCCCTTGGTCACGTAGTAGACCCGCGTGCCGAGTCCATCCCGGATCATCGCCGCCGCCACCTGGAGCTGTCGCGCAATGTCGCTCTGCGGATAGCGCACGAGCGGCTGCTTCGCGACCGCCGCGCGGATGCGATCGGAGGAGACCTGCGCGTCGAGCGCGGTCCGCATGAGGAAGTCGCGCTGGCTTGCGGGCTCGGGCTCGCCCACGGCGCCCGCGCGGTTGATGGTCTGGTAGGGCTCGCGCAGCGCCGGATGCAGCTCGTCGCCGAGCCAGCGGAAGAGTTCCGCGTTCTCGAACGACACCGGCTTCTGGATGGAGCCCATCATGGCCAGCGGCGCGGAGCGACCGATGCTCACGGACCCCTCCGGGATCGGCGTGCCGTTGCAGGTGTTGTCGAAGTAGCGCCCGATCCAGCCCTCGCCCTTGCCGTCGAGTCGCGCCGTGTGCCAGATGTCCATCGACGCGAAGTGCGAGCGGTTCGGATTCGGGTAGCCGACCCCCTGGATGATCGAGACGAGGCCCTCGTCGTAGAGACCCTTGAGCGCCTCGAGATTCGGATTGAGGCCGAGCCCGCGCACCTGGTCGAGCTGCAGCGCCACGCCCGCGCCGCCGCGCGCCGCGGTGCCGGGGCCCGCAACCGCCAGCGCCGGCCGCGCCTGGAAGTACTCCGGCATGCCGTAGGGCACCACGGTATTGAGCCCGTCGTTGCCTCCGCCGAGCTGCAGGACCACGAGGATGTGATCCTGGGGAACTCCGGGAAGGCTCGTCTGACCCTGCGTGCCCGGGATGAGCATGCCTGCGACCGAGCGCTGAATGAACGCCGGGATGGTGCTCGCCATCGACGCGAGCGCCACGCCGTGCTTGATGAAGAGTCGTCGGCTGTAGGGCGCATGCGGGTCGAAGGTCATCGTGGGTCTCCGGGAATCGTCAGCACAACTGGTACTCCGGCATCGCGGAGATGAGGCACAGCAGCGCAATGATGCGATCGGTGTCGATTCGATTGCCGCGCTCGCGCAGGAAGGCGAGCACCTGCTCGCGGCGCTCGGCCGCGGGTGCCACGCCCAGCATGAAGCGCATCAGGTACTCCGCCACGGAGTCGGGATCGGACGCCTTCGCGCCGAGATGGGCGACCAGGTGCGACGGGTCGTAGCGAGCCTCGTCCACATCCCACTGCGAACCCGCGGGGCGCACGCCCGTGATCAGGTAGACGAGCACATTCTGCCGCACGAAGAGGGTGGCGGTGTTGATCCAGGCGCGACCGCCGTCCCATCCCTTGACGCTCGGCGGCTGGTAGAGGTCCTGGCCCATCAGTTCCAGCGCGCTCGCCAGGGCGCTGAGCCGGCGTGCGGGCGTGTGCAGACTGCGAACGGCCTGCACCACGAGCTGCACCGGGCTCTTGATGAGCGACGCGACATGCTCCGGATCGTGGAAGTGCTCGCTCTTGAACAGCGCCTTGAGCACCGGCCGAAGCTCGTACTTCGACTCCCGCAGGCGCTTGCCGAGCGCCTCGACGAACTTCGCGCGATCCTTGGAGAAGGGACCGGGCATGTCGCACACGAACGCGCGGTAGAGCTTCAGGCAGATGAAGTCGGCGGTGGCCCTCGACTCGAGGATGATCCTGACGAAGTCCTCGCCGTCGAAGGTTCCGCGTCGCCCGAGGATCGCCTTCGGGCCCGCGTCGTGGGCGCCGCGATCGAAGCGGAACGCGTCGTCGTCGTAGGTGTAGCCCGTCAGCGCGCGGGCGCCTTCCTTGATGTCGTGCTCCGAGTAGTTGCCCTCGCCCATCGTGAAGAGCTCCATGAGCTCCCGCGCGAGATTCTCGTTCGGCGACTGCCGGCGATTGCGATTGTTGTCCAGGTACCGCAGCATCGCGGGATCGCGGATGATTCCCGAGGCGAGTTCAGCGAAGTTCCCCGTCGCATGGCGGCGGAAGAACTGGTTCTGCTGATGCATGTGCCAGCTGTCCTCGATCGTGCGGTAGCCGGTGGCGAAGTGGCCGTGCCAGAGCAGCGTCATGCGCTCCTCGAGCGGCCGGCCGCTCTCGATCATGCGCTGGAGCCACCACTTCCGCATCTCCGCGAGCTGGCGACGGTCGTTCGCCGTGGCCTCGTTGCGCATGCGCTGGAAGCGCTCCAGCACCGCCTCGTTGTTCGACCGTCGCGCCTCCTGCTGTTCGCGTCGTTCCGCATCCGTCGGAGGACGGATGATGTCGGCGTCGAATGTGGTCTCGGTCCCTGCGTCGTCGGCGACCTTCTGATAGTCGACGAGCAGGTCGACCGCGCGGTCGAGTCCCAGATCCGCCAGCGAGCGCACTTGCGCCGGCGTGCCGCCGAAGCCCGCGCGGCTCAGGAGGTGGTGCGCCTTCCAGTAGTCGAATTTCTCGGGTGAGAGCGCCTTGAGCGTCGGGTTGGGCATGCGCGCGGATCCGTGGCTCGTCCGTTCGTGGTCGGCTCTCAACGCATCGGTGCTGATCCTGATGCCGAGTCTCGAACGACTTCATTGTTGATCGGCACGATCAGCAGGCCAAGCAAAAGAGCGATGGGAGGCAGAATCGCCCATGCAATCCGGTCGGCGCCGAGGCCGCGGATGCCGAGGAAACCAGCCTCGAAGCAGGGAATCGCCACCGCCAGCCAGCCGAGGATTCCCAGGCTCCGATACCCGCGCCAGAGCAGCAGCGCGATGCCCGGGAAGACCGCCCCGTACAGGCCCAGGAACCGGAGGTAGGTCGGCTCGCCGCCGAAGATCGGAGCGCCCGCCACGGCACCGATCACGAGCGCCAGGACGACGAGGCCGTTCGCGCCGGGAAGGGCCAGCAGGCGGACCTCGCGTGCATGCACGGCGGCCGTGAACGACGCCTGGACGAACCACCACGCCACGAGCGGTGCCGCCACCAGCGGACCGCGAAGTCCGAACGAGGACGCGGCGAAGAGCAGCATCGGGAGGAATGCGACCGCGAAGACGACCCACGCGAGCCGCCCCGCGCCGGATCCGACCACGCGATGGAACGAGAGATCCAGGTGCGGGCAGACGATGAAGCCGAGCGAGATCGCCGGCGCGATGAACCAGAGGTCGATCGCGGGCGCTGAGCCGTCGCCGACCAGTCGCCAGCCTTCCGTGCCGTACGCGAGCCAGAGGAGCAGCGAGCCGATGGTGGCGATGCCGCCGAGTTCGCGCCATCCTGCGCGTCGCGAACCTCCGAGCATCGTGACGAGCACGATCGCGCCGGAGGCGACGAGCCATGCGAACCATGGCCGCGTGAGATCCGAGACGAACGGGCCGCTCTCGCCGAGCGCGGTGCTCAGCGGATCCAGCGCCGCGCTCCATCCCATCCACGCCATGAAGGAGGCCTGGAAGGAGATCGTGGCGAGGCTGAAGGCGACGAGCAGCACTCTCCGCCGCGCGATGAACGCCTCCGATCGCGCCCTCGTCCAGAGGAAACCGACCGCCGCGGCACCGAGCACATTCACCGCCGCGAAGAGCCAGAAGCCGCGCCAGCCCCATTCGCGCAGGAGGATCACCGGCAGGAACATGCCGATGCACCAGGTCCAGCTCGATGCGAGGAAGAGCCCCCAGCCCGCGGAACTCGCGGCCGCGCGGCGATCGAAGGTCACCGCCGGGCGGCCCCGGTTCGTCCGGTCGCGTCAGTGGAGGACGCGTCCGCGGCACCGCGAGCGACGGCCGAGTCGACCGCGTCGGCTGAATCATCCGCGTCGATCGGCGCCTCCTGCGCCATACGGAGATCCGCGGCCTCGCGCCGCGCCGCGCGCTCGCGCATCATGGACTTCGGCGTGCAATGGAAGGTGATCTCCACGCGCCCGACGCGCGGCTCGCGTCCATGGCGACGGACCTGCTGCCGCACATCCATCTCGAGCCGGATGTTGAACTCGCCGCCGGCGCCGAGCTTCGCGTCCAGATCCTCCGAGTCGATGATGTGATAGACGGCCGGGCCGATGCAGGGCCGGAGGAAGCGGTACTTCATCTCCTTGCAGACGACGATGAAGTCGCTGCCGACGCGGGAGAAGAGGTACATGCCGCCGGCCACCTCGCTGTTGCCCAGCAGCGCCGCGCCCGCCATCGCGTTGTACCAGTTGCGGTTCACGCGACGGAACGGCAGCACTGCGACGAAGCGCTTCGCGTCGATCCGCTTCATGGTGATGCCGCTGCGGAAGGCGTACGGCAGCCAGATGAGGGAGCAGACCTTCTGCCAGAATCGGTTCCGCGTGCTGAGGCGGCTGATGAAGGCCTCGACCCGCTGGGTGAAGGACATCGGGGGCTCGGTGGTCGACCGCATGCGCCGCCCGGCGCGCGGCCCCAACGAGCCGAGCCGTTCGAGGCCGTCGCGATCGATCTTCACCGTCGTCATGGGGGACGCATCTTATCCGCGCGTGCGGGGCTCGTTGCGTGATCCTCAAGACGTTGTGCGGCTCCGACTTGTCCCGGCAGCCCTCGTGATGGACAATGCGGACTCGAACCCGAGAGGAATCCATCGATGCTCCGCCGTCCCTCATTCGTGGCCGTGTTCCTGACCCTCCTCGTGGCGGTCACGGCCTTCGCGGATCCGCCGATCTTCGATACGCGACCCTACTCGGAGGCGAAGAAGGCGGCCGAGAAGGAGGATCGTTACCTCATCGTGAAGGGCACCGCGGTCTGGTGCGGTCCCTGCAAGAGGATGGATGCCTCGACCTGGGTCGATCCAAAGGTCGTCGAATGGCTCAAGAGGAACGCCGTCGCCGTCGCCGTGGATGTCGACAAGCAGCAGGCGATCAAGATGCAGCTCGGCATCAAGGCCATGCCCACGATGATCGCCTTCAAGGGCGGCAAGGAAGTCGATCGCATCGTCGGATACCGAAGCCCGGAGCAGTTCATCGGCTGGCTCCGCGGCCTGGAGAGCGGCAAGGGTTCCGCTTCGACGCCGCGCGAACGCGCCGCACCCGCGGGAGGCCGTGGCGGCAAGGTCGATGTGCAGGCAAGACTCGAGGAGGCTCGTTCGCAGGTTGCGTCTCGCAAGGATGCCGAGGCGATCGAGAGCTATGTCTGGCTCTGGAAGAACATGACCACGCACGAGCCGTCCATGGCCGGAGTGCGCGGCTCGTTCATGGCCGGCGACATGAAGCGACTCGCGGCGCGCAGCCCAGCGGCGAGGACCAAGTTCACCGCGCTGCGCGACGAGGCGCACGCCGCCGTCGGCGAGACCCGGATCAACGCCGATGCGCTGGATGACTGGCTCGTGCTGAATGATGTGATCGGCGACGAGGCAGCCACGCTGATCTGGCTCGACCGCGTGAAGGGAGATGCGAAGTGGAAGCCGTTGCTCGATCGCGAGTCGTTCCGCCTGAAGGAACTGCTCGTGTCGAAGGAGCGCTGGAGCGACTTCGGCGCGATGGTCGGTGATCCGATGCGCGAACTTCGCCAGGTGCATCAGATCAGCCATGCGGGGCGCCCGGCGGCTGCCAACGATCGCGACGAGCGTCGTGACCGTGTGCTCGACGAGGTCGCCGTGGCAGGATGGCGCCGCTCGGCCGGAACGCTGTACGCAAGTCTCCTGGCGGCGGACCGCTCGGAGCAGGCCCAGGCCGTGGCGATCGAGGCGATGTCCCTCGATGCGGAGCCCGGCATGGTCGGCGCTCTCGTCGAGTGGGCGCTCAAGGCGGAAGTGCCCCGTGCCGCACAGTCCGCATGGCTGGATGGCGCCATCGCGAAGGCGAAGGCGTCGGCCGATGCGACCGGCAGCGACTGGACCACATCGCAGCTCGGAACTCTCACCGAGCTCAAGCATCGGCTGGATGCGGCCATGGCGAAGTCGAAGGAGACCGCCGCCGCTCCGCGCTGAAGTGATGCGCACGAACCTTCGCGACGACGGATCGTCCCATTGACCTCTCCGGCGCCATGGCCATGAAGGATGCCGTCGGCATCGGCGTCTGCTCCTGGAGCCTGCGCCCGGACTCGCCGTCGGCGCTCGTGGAGGCGGTGTCGTCCATTCCGCTTGACGCAGTCCAGTTGGCGCTCGTGCCGCTCATCGAGCAGCCACGGCAGTGGTGCGACACGGTGTCGTTCCTGCGATCGCGCGGCGTGCGCGTGCTGAGCGGCATGATGGCGGCGCTGGGCGAGGACTACTCCACGCTCGAGTCGATCGCGCGCACCGGCGGCCTGCGTCCCGATGCCACATGGAAGGGGAATCTCGAGCGATCGCTGCGACTGGCGGACCTTGCGTCCGAGGCGGGGCTCGCGCTCGTGACGCTGCACGCGGGGTTCATCCCGGAGCGGGCCGATGATCCGCTGCGGCGCGTCATGCTCGAGCGACTCGGCATCGTGGCCCAGGTCTTCGCGCGGCGGGGCGTGATGATTGCGCTCGAGACGGGGCAGGAGCGAGCGGAGACGCTCGAGGCATTCCTGCGGGAGCTCGACGCGCCCAGCGTCGGCGTCAACTTCGATCCCGCGAACATGATCCTCTACGGCATGGGTGATCCCGTGGAGGCGCTGCGGCTGCTGGCGCCGCGCGTGCGGCAGATCCATCTCAAGGATGCCGTGGCGACGGATCGGCCGGGCACCTGGGGCCGCGAAGTGGCGCTGGGGCAGGGGGCCGTCGACTGGAAGGCGTTCGGCGACATCGTTCGGCGCCTCGATCCCCCGGTGGATCTCGTGATCGAGCGCGAGCAGGGCGGCCGCCGCCTCGAGGATGTCCGCGCCGCCGTCGCCATCGCGCGATCTATGCTCCCCTGTTGAGTTGCCGCCGACAGGGCCGCGTCCCATGCCCACCTACCTCTACGCCATCCTCAATGACGATGGAAGCGACGGCGAGACCTTCGAGGTCTTCCAGCGCATCAGCGATCCTGCGCTGACCGCGCATCCCGAGACGGGCCGACCAGTGCGCCGCGTGCCCGTCGCCCCGCAGTTCCAGGCGACCACCGAGAAGGCGAAGCTCTCGAACGCGAACCTCGACCGCCTCGGCTTCACGAAGTACGAGCGATCGGGTCAGGGCGTCTACGAGAAGAAGGCGGGTCAGGGCCCGGATGTGATCAACGCCGACTGAGGGGCGAAGCGCACCGACGCCTGACCGGGTCGACGGCGGGGCGCCAATCCCATCGGCTCGACCGCGCGCCGCCGTCGCGGGGTCCATGCGGTACCGTGCCGCGCATGGCGCGGTCCTCCGAACGCGAGCGGATCATCGAGCTGCGCGAACTCCTGGACCGCGCGAACGCCGCCTACTACGCGGATGCCGCGCCGTTCATGGCCGACTCCGAGTTCGACGCACGGCTCGCGGAGCTCGCGGCGCTCGAGTCGCGCCACCCGGAACTCGCGGATCCTTCGAGCCCCACGCAGCGCGTCGGCGGCGCGCCGCTCCCGGGCTTCGAGAGCGTGGTCCATGCGGTGCCGATGCAGTCCATCGACAACAGCTACTCGATCGAGGACTTCCGCGCGTGGTATCGCCGCTGCGCGGAGTCGCTCGGTCGCGATCCGATCGTCACCTGCGACCCGAAGATCGACGGTGTGGCGGTGAGCCTCCGGTACGAGCACGGCGTGCTGACGCAGGCGCTGACGCGCGGCGACGGTGTTCGAGGCGACGCGGTCACCGCGAATGTGCGGGCGATTCGCAGCGTCCCGCTTCGGTTGCGCCGACGCGCCGACGCGGGGGGCGGCCGTGGGCCCCGCGCCGGCGCGGTGACGGGCGCCAATCCCGGGGTGCCGGAGGCATCCGGGGTGCCCGAGGTGCTCGAGGTGCGCGGCGAGATCTTCATGCCCACGAGCGAGTTCGAGCGCGTCAACCAGGAGCGCGAGGCGCAGGGCGAACCGCTCTTCGCGAACGCTCGCAACTCGACCGCGGGCACGCTCAAGAGCCTCGACGCTTCGGTGGTGCGCTCGCGAGGCCTTCGCTTCGTGGCGCATGGCGCGGGCGAGGTGCGCGGACTCCGTGGCGCCCACGGTCGACCGGTGGAGGGCTATGCCGACTTCCTCGCTGCGGTGAAGGCGCTTGGCGTGCCCGTCTCGGCGCTCACGCGCCGATGCGAAACGCTGGACGAGGCGATTGACGCGATCGAGGGCTTCCACGACCGGCGCGCCGAGCTGGACTACGGTGTCGACGGCATGGTCGCGAAGGTGGATCGCTTCGAGGATCAGCAGACGCTTGGATCCACCGCGAAGGCGCCGCGCTGGGCGGTCGCGTTCAAGTACCCGGCGGAGCGCCGCGAGACGGTGCTGGAGCGCATCGACTGGCAGGTCGGCAAGGGCGGCACGCTCACGCCGCGCGCCACGCTCGCGCCCGTCCTCGTTGCGGGCACGACCGTGCGTCATGCCACGCTCCACAACATCGAGGAGATCCGGCGCAAGGATCTGCGCGTGGGCGACGCCGTCATCGTCGAGAAGGCGGGCGAGATCATTCCGCAGGTGATCGAGCCGGTGCTCGCGAAGCGCCCGCGCGGTGCGGCGCCGACCGAGCCGCCGCGCGAGTGCCCCGCGTGCGGAGGCGAAGTGGTGCAGGAGGGCCCCAGGCTCTTCTGCGTCAATCCGGGATGCCCGGCGCAGGTGCGGGAGAAGCTGAAGTGGTTTGTCGGCCGCGGGCAGATGGACATCGACGGCTGCGGCGAGAAGCTCATCGATCAACTCGTCGACGCGGGCCTCGTGCATTCGTTCGCGGATCTCTTCCGGCTGCGGCGCGAGGCGCTGCTGCAACTCGATCGCATGGGCGAGAGGAGCGCCGACAACCTGCTCGAGGCGATCGAGGCGGCGAAGGCGCGAGGACTCTCGCGCGTGCTCGCGGGCCTCGGCATCCGGCATGTCGGCGAGAGTGCCGCGAAGACGCTCGCGAGGCACTTCCGCAGCGCGGACGCGCTGCTGGCCGCGAGCGAGGCGGATCTCTCGGCGCTGCGCGACTTCGGTCCCGTCACGGCGGCAAGCGTCGCCGCATGGCTTCACTCGCCGCAGGCAGGGGCGATTTTCCGCGACCTCGCTCGGGCGGGCGTTTCGCTGGAGAGTGTCGAGCCGGCACCGGTATCGCACGCTTCGCCGTTCTTCGGGAAGACCGTGGTGCTCACCGGCACGCTCGGAGGCATGGACCGCCGCACGGCGACCGAGCGACTCGAGTCGCTCGGGGCGAAGGTTTCCGGCAGCGTCTCGTCGAAGACGCATCTCGTGATCGCCGGCGCCGAGGCGGGCAGCAAGCTCGACAAGGCACGCGAACTCGGCCTCGAGATCTGGGACGAGGCCCGCCTGCTCAAGGAGCTCGGCGAGATTCGCCCGTAGCGGGGGCGCCATGTTCGCCTGCGCCGGCACCCGCGCCGGCATCCGCGCCGGCACCCGCGCCGGCATCCGCGCCGGCATCGAGCCCCCTCGCGCCGTTCACTTCGCGCAGGAACTCCGATTCGCGGTCGAACGACCGGATGTCGGGGTGATGCCCGGGTGTGGAATCGAGCCGCACGCGCCACCACGAGGTCGTGCCGTTGGCTGCGGCCGTCGCGAGGCCGAGCGTCATGCGTCCATCCTCCATCAGCGGCCCCCAGACCTGCCGCCATGTTCCATCGATGCCGAATCGCTCCTCGCGCAGCGTGCGACCTCGTCGCTCCCACAGCGTCCAGGTCACCGGCCCCGCGACGGTGCCGCTGCCGCTCACGCGCCAGTTCCATGTCGCTCCGTCGAACGACCACGGTGCGAGGTTGACGCGATGCGCCGCAGGGAAGAGCGTGCCGCCCAGCACCCAGGCCAGCAGTGCCGCCATCACGACGAAGATCGCGATGCGCACGGCGAGATTCTTGAGTCCGAGCGCAACCTGCCCCATGGGCCGCGATTGTAGGTCGCCGCCCTAGCCGCCGATCCAGCCCATCGCGAGCGCCGCGATGAACCCGATCGCGACGGCGATGCGCCACCAGCCGAAGATCTCGAGCGAGTGATGCTGGAGCCATCGCACCAGCCACTTGATGGCCAGCGCGGCGGAGAACATGGCGACCACCACGCCGACGAGCACGGGCAGCCATCCGCCATTGCCGTCGACGAGCGCCTGGATTCCGGCCCAACCCCGCGCCGCGTCCTCGCCCGCCGCACCATGCGCGCCGCGCCAGGCTCGCAGCAGCTCGTAGACCGTGGCGCCGCCGAGCGTGGGAAGCCCGAGCAGGAAGCTGTATTCGGCGGCCTTGCGAGGAGAGAGCCCGCTGAAGACGCCACCGAGGATCGTCACCATGCTGCGGCTCGTGCCCGGCCAGAGCGCCAGGATCTGCGCGCAGCCGATGGTCAGCGCCTGGCGCATCGACAGCTCCGGAAAGTCGTCCTCACCTTCATGGGAGGAGAGGCTCTCGGCGTGCCGCCGTCGCTGCCATCGACCCGTGACGATCAGCACGACGCCTCCGATGAGGAGCGCCGCGCAGACGGGCCCCGGATAGAAAAGGTTCCTCTTGATCCACGAGCCTGCCGAAACACCCACGATGGCCGCAGGCAGGAAGCTGATGCAGAGGTTGCGAAAGAGCCGCAGGGAGCGACTCGTCCGCGCGTCGGGTGCCGCAGGGCGCCTCAGGACGACGCGCCCGATCGACACGACGATTGCCCGAATCATCTCCGAGAAACGCGACCAGTAGAGCCCCGCGACCGCCAGGATCGCTCCGCCCTGGATGACGATCTCGAAGCTCTTGATCGCGTCGTTCACCGACTGGAGGCCGCCCTCCTCCACCGGCGAGTCCGATCGTCCAAGGCCAAGGAGCGTGGCGGTCAGGATCAGGTGACCGGTGGAGCTGACCGGGAGATACTCGGTGATCCCTTCGACCACTCCAAGGATGACGGCATCGAGGATTGTCACGAAGTCCTGGTCTGGAATCGCGCCCGGATGGAGGGGGGGCGCGAGGGCTGCGAAGGGGAAGAGAGAGATCGGCCGACCTGGCCTCGGGACGGCAAGATCGGCCTGAATGGCCTTCCTGGGCTCTCAGAGCCACTGCGGGTTGGCGAGGTTATTGAGATTCCATTTGTGCCTGCCCTTTATCGAGGCACAGTTGGTCCCGGATTCGCCAGGGGGGTCGGTAGTTCAGTTCCTGGTGAGGGCAACCGATAACGGAGAAAGGATCTCTCCATGAGCGACCAGGACAAGCATTCGACGCGTACGGGCCGGACCGACAAGGTGATCATGAATCGACGCGATGCCAACAGAGTCTCAGTGAAGCCTGCATACAGCAGCGTCGCTGTGACTGCCGATGGCTCCGCCGAGAAGCTCACCGGCCACATCTACGACATCTCCGAGAAGGGGCTTCGATTCGAAGTGGACAAGGCGCTGCCGATCGGCTCCTCCGTCGTGCTCGAACTGCTGGTGCCGCCAGAGGAGTCGATTCGCGTGACGGCCCGCGTGGTGCGGGTCTTCGACGAGGCCGATGATCCGGGTCCGCGCCGCATGGGTGCGGAGTTCACGGGGTTCGTTTCGCCCAACGACGAGGCGAGACTCGAAGGTCTGCTCGATTCGTATCAGTTGACTCGCGCGGCCTGACGGGCGCGATCGGAATGCATGGGTCCGACCTGAGAAGCGGCCCGATCGGGATGGCCGCAACGCGCAGGCTCCACTTCGCTTCAGCGTGAAGCGCTCTGGAGCGGGCGCGCATCGGTTTCGCCGCCGCCTTCCCGATGGGCGCGGCCGGGGTTGCGCCGCATGGACATTGCCATTCGCACGGCCGCCGAGTCCGCGGTCGGTCACTGCTTCCGGGATGCCGCACTGCTCGAGCAGGCGCTGATGCACGCCAGTCTCGCGGACACCCGGGTCGCCAGCAACGAGCGCCTCGAGTTCCTCGGGGACGCGATCCTCGGCACGATCATCTGCGAGCACCTCTATCGAACATTCCCCGACCTGCTCGAAGGCGAGCTCACGAAGATCAAGAGTCATGTCGTGAGCCGGCGCACCTGCGCGGAGGTCGCGGTCGGGCTCGGGCTCGATCGATTCCTCCTCCTGGGCAAGGGAATGTCGCGACGGCAGTCGCTTCCCGAGTCGGTCGCCGCCGCCGTCTACGAGTCGATCGTCGCGGCGATCTTCCTCGATGCCGGCTGGCAGGCGGCCCAGAACTTCGTGCTCGACCACATGGCCTCGCGCGTGGTGCAGGCGGTGCGCCTCGGGCATCAGAACAACTTCAAGAGCGCGCTGCAGCAGGCCCTGCTCCAGATGCGTCGGCCGTCGGCGACCTACTCCGTCCTGGACGAAAAGGGGCCTGATCACGCCAAGTGCTTCGAGGTCTGCGTGCAGAGCGGCGATCAGCGCTTCCCGGCACGATGGGGACCGTCGAAGAAGGAGGCGGAGCAGCTTGCCGCGCTGGAAGCGCTTCGGGCGCTGGGACTGGTCACGGACACGGCTGGAGGCGAGCCGATGATCGCGTGGCCGACGGAAGCAACGGACGCGACGGACGCGGGCGACGCTCAGGCTTCGTCGTCGAGCGAATCGAGCCAGAGTGAACGCAATGCGAGCACGGCGGCGGGCGCCTCCAGTTCCGATGTGTCGAGCACCGACTCGGCGAGCTCGCGGTAGGAGGGCATCCGCTGTGCCGCGAGCGTGCGAACCTCGTCGGCCAACGGCAGCGAGGTGAGCGGCGGTCGATCCACGGCGTCGCGCTCGATCCGCTCGATCATCACCTCCGGCCGCGCGTCGAGGAGCACGATGCGAACGAGGCCGTCGCGAGCCGCGCTGCGAAGCAGATGGCGTGCGGCCGGCACCGTGGGCGTCCCGCCGCCGAGTGCGATGACCGCGGGGCGCGACGGCGCGGCTCGACGCGGATCGAGCAGCTCGCGCAGGAGCAGGAGCTCCGCGTCGCGGAACGCGGACTCGCCCACGGCGCGAAGCGCGGCCCCGGCGCTCGCGTGACCGCATCGGTCTGCGAGCAGTTCATCGAGATCCACGAATGGAACGGCGCTGCGAGACGCCAGCGCCCGTCCGAGGGAGGTCTTGCCGCTCGCCCTCAGGCCTATGAGGACGAGATCGGGACCCGGACGGGACGACATTGCTCAGCGGACGCGGATGCGCCGACCGACGCGTCGCTTGCGATTGATGATCTTCCGGCCCTTGCGAGTGCTCATGCGGGCTCGGAAGCCGACGGAGCGGACCTTCTTGATCCGGCTGACTCGGTGGGGGTAATGCATGGCGAACCGCGAATGGTAGTGGACGGCGGCAGCCGCCGCAAGAGCCTTAGTCGCCGCCGTGCCGGACGATGCGACCCTCGACCAGGAAGATCACGTCCTCGGCGACATTCGTGGCGATGTCCGCCATGCGCTCGAATCGCTGCGCCACGGTCAGGAGATCGATGGTGGCGGCATTGGCGACCACATGACGAGGCAGTTCGTGGCGGCCCCAGGCGAGGACCTCCTTGTAGAGATCGTCCACGCGCTTGTCCGCTCGGCGCACCTGTCGGCAGAGGGCGGCGTCCTCGTTCGCCAGCGCCGCCAGCACATCGCTGAGCATGGTGCGCGTCGCGAAGGCCAGGTCGGTCATCGAGGGCGGCATCTGGAACTCGGGCACCGCCGAGAGCTTGATGAGCTTCTTGGCAATGCCCTTGGCGAGATCGGCGATCCGCTCGAGCTCGCCCGAGATGCGGATCACCGCCAGCAGCAGGCGAAGGTCGCCCGCCACCGGCTGGGCCAGCGCCAGCAGGCGCATGCATGTGCTCTCGAGCTCGAGCTCCATTGCATCGATCTCGTTGTCTCCGCCGCGGACGCCCTCGGCCAGCGTGATGTCGTTGTCGATCATCGCCTCGATCACCTTCGTGACGCGCTGCTCCACCATTGCGCCCATCGCGAGGAGATTGCGGCGGAGCTCGACGAGTTCGGATCGGAGATCGACGGCCATGGGTGGTGTTCCAGAGGTGCGGACGACGGAGGCCGTCGGGGGCGCGGATCAGCCGAAGCGGCCGGTCACATAGTCCTCGGTCTGCTTGTTCTTCGGATTGGTGAAGAGCTCGTCGGTCGGGCCCGTCTCGATGAGCCGACCCTCGAAGAAGAAGGCGGTGACATCCGAGACGCGCGCGGCCTGCTGCATGTTGTGGGTGACGATGATGATCGTGTACTGGCTGCGCAGCTCGCGAATGAGCTCCTCGATGCTGGCCGTGCTCTTGGGATCGAGCGCCGAGCACGGCTCGTCCATCAACAGGACCTCGGGGCCGACCGCGAGCGCGCGAGCGATGCACAAGCGCTGCTGCTGGCCGCCGGACAGCCCCAGGGCCGACGCCTTGAGACGATCCTTCACTTCGTCCCAGATCGCCGCCGCCCGCAGCGACTGCTCCACCAGCTCGTCGAGGTCGCGCCGGTTCATCTTGCGATGCAGGCGCGGCCCGAACGCGATGTTGTCGTAGATGCTCTTGGGGAACGGATTCGGCTTCTGGAACACCATGCCCACGCGGCGACGGAGCTCCACGACATCGGCGTCGCGCGCGAGCAGATCGATTCCATGGAGCGAGAGCCTCCCCTCGGCTCGCGCCGACGGGATCGTGTCGTTCATGCGATTGATCCAGCGCAGGAAGGTGCTCTTGCCGCATCCGGATGGGCCGATGAAGGCGGTGACGCGCCTCGCAGGAATGTTCAGGTCGAGATCGTGCAGCGCCTTGAACGAGCCGTACCAGCTCGAGAAGCGCCGCGTCTCGACCGCGATGTCGACGGCGGCCGGCGCCGCGCCGGCACCACCCTTGCCCGGCAGTCCTGCCGTCGGAGATGCGACGGTCGGGCGGCTGAGCGGTGGTGTGGACATCGATGGTTCCTTGATCGGCTGGGCTGGTGACGCAGGCATCATTGGAGTGGTTTCTGGAGCTTTTGGCGAATGAAGATCGCGATCGCGTTGAAGGAGAGCAGCACCACAAGCAGCACGATGATGCCCGCGGCCGCAAGATCGCGGAAGTCCTCCCGCGGATCCGCCGCCCAGCGGTAGATCTGAAGCGGCAGCACGGTGAACTCGCTCATGAGGTTCTCAGGGGTCCTGCGCATGAAGAGCGGGACACCCAGCACGAGCAGCGGAGCCGCCTCGCCGATGGCTCGGCTCGTCGCCAGGATCGCGCCGGTCATGATCGTGGGAATGCTCGCCGGCAGCGTCATGCGCCAGACCATCTGCCAGCGCGTGGAGCCCATGGCCAGCGCGCCCTGCCGCAGCGAATTGGGCACCGCGCGGATCGCCTCCTGGCTCGAGATGATGACGATCGGCAGCACCACGAGCATGAGCGTGAGCCCGCCCGCAAGCACACCCGCTCCGAACGGGACGCGAAGGTAGAACCAGTTGTCGGGTGTGCCGAGCTCGAAGCCCGGCGTGTCCCGCGAGGTGCCGAAGATGTTGAACAGGCGCGCGAAGGCCGTGAGCCCGATGATGCCGTAGACGATGCTCGGCACGCCGGAGAGGTTCGAGATGTTCAGGCGGATGAAGTTCGTGAAACGGTTCTTCGGCGCAAACTCCTCGAGATAGATGGCGGTGGCCACGCCGGTCGGCAGCGCCACGATTCCGCAGATCGCGCAGACCCAGATGCTTCCCCAGAGCGGAGCCCGAATGCCGGCCTTGTCCGGGAATCGCGAGGCGTACTCGGTGAAGAAGTCGGTGCGAAGGAATCCCCAGAGGCTCCAGATCGCAAGCACCGACCCGAGGGCGAGGACGATCTGACCGATGCGCAGGAGGCGCGTGGGCATCGGCACGAAGAGCAGGGCCGCGAGCAGTGCCACCAGTCCGCCACCCATGAGCAGCGAGGCGTTGGCGAAACTGCCGAAGGGACCGGGGATCGAACGAGCGGCATTGAAGGCGGCGACTCGATCCGCCGCGAGCAGCCAATGGGATCCCTTCAGCACGATCGAGAGGATCAGGACCGCCAGGACCACGACCGCCAGCGAGGTGCACACGAGGCAGATCACGAGGAACGCGCGATTCACCGCAGCCCGCTTCGCGGCCGAGGCTCGCGGCGACGCGGCAACGATCTCGGCCGGTGTGCGACGGACCGTTTCGGGCGAGGAGCCGCCGCCCGGCATTGCCAGTGCGGGCTTCATTCGTATTCCTCGCGGAAGCGGCGCAGGATGATCGAACCGAGCACCGCCATCGTGAGCGTCATGATGAAGAGGATGCTCGCGACGGCATAGCTCGACTGGTACTCGACGCTGAACGCCGGGGCGTCACCCAGGAAGATCTGCACCATGTAGGCCGTGATCGTCTGCATCTGACTGGCGGGGTTGAGCGAGAGTTGCGCCAGCCCGCCTGCGGCAAGTGCCACGATCATCGTCTCTCCCACGGCGCGAGCCATGGCCAGGAGGAACGAAGCGGTGATGCCCGAGAGGGCGGCGGGAACGACCACGCGCATGCTCACATCGAATCGCGTCGAGCCCAGGCCGTAGGCCGCGTCCCGCAGCGACCGCGGCACTGCCCGCAGGGCGTCCTCGGAAAGCGAACTCACGATCGGGAGGATCATGATCGCCACGGCCAGACCTGCGCTCATGGCATTGAAGCCGCCGAAGACCTCGGTGGGATTGCCGCTGATGAGCCCGGTGATGAACTTCGCAGGCGCCTGCAGTCCGTACGGAGTGATGACCATGAGTGCGAAGAAGCCGTAGACCACCGTGGGAATGCCGGCCAGCACCTCGAGGATGGGCTTGAGGACCCTGCGCGTGCGCTCGCGGGCGTACTCGCTCAGGAAGACGGCCGTGATGAGTCCGATGGGCATCGCGAAGATGGCTGCGATGGCCGTGACCATGAGTGTGCCGGCCACCAGTGGAAGGACGCCGAACTTGCGTTCGGCACCGAGCAGCGGCTCCCAGCGCGTGCCGAAGAGGAAGTCGATCGGCGACGCGGTGGTCGGGATGTTCACGAACCGCCCGGGTTCGAGCGTGGCCGGAGGCCACTGGCCGTCGTTCAGAGGGCGCAGGACATCGGCACCGCCATGGGTCGCCGCGATCGAATCAGCGGTGTCGCCAACCTGGATCTGATACGGCGCCGAATAGGTCACCCCGAAGAACTTCACCGTCTCGACCAGCAGCACCAGGATGATGGCGAAGGTCGTGAGGATCGAGAAGAGTGCTGCACCGAGGAGCAGCGCCCGCATGACCCGATCGCTCAGTGCGCGTGCGGCGCGAGAGCGCACCTTGCCTCGGTTCGCCGCTTCGGCGGTGGCGGCGGCAGCGGCTCGGACGGCCAGCAGACTCATGGTGACGTGCCTTGGGCGGCGCAGCGGCGCCGATCTTCGTTGCAGAGAGGGGGCCCGGGCGTCGGGTGGTTACCCTCGGCCCGGGCCCGCGTGGGCAATGGAATCCTGACCGTCGATCGGCAGTGACGATTCGGCGCTCATCACTTGTAGACGGCCGTGATGGGACCGTGCACTGCATTGCCGGAGGCATCCAGGAACTGCGTGCCGGTGCGGCGATTCTTCCAGTTGGTCAGCGCGTTTCCGTAGACCGACTCGGGCAGCGCGACATACCCGACTTCCTCGACCAGCTTCGGTGCGTTGGCGATGAAGAAGCGGATGAACGCGTCACTCTCCGGGCGGTCGGCCGCCTTGCGATTGACATAGATGAAGAGAGGCCGGCTGAACGGCTCGTAGGCGCCCGAGGTCACCGTGTCATGGGACGGAAGGACGGCTTCGCCCTTCTTGTTCACGACCGGAACGGCGCGGATCTTGTCCTTGTTCTCGAAGTAGTACGCGCAGCCGAAGAATCCGATTGCGTTCGGGTCTCCCGCGACACCGGTGACGAGCACATTGTCATCCTCGCTGACGGTCATGTCGGAACGAATCTTGCCATCCTTGCCGACGGTGACCTCCTTGAAGTAGTCGAAGGTGCCGCTGTCGGTGCCCGGCGCGAAGATCTTGATGGTCTGCGCCGGCCACGCGGGGTTGAGGTCCTTCCAGGTCTTCACACCGCCGGTCGCGGAGTAGAGCTTGGTGATCTGCTCGACCGTGAGCTTGTCCACGATCTTGTTGCTCGGGTGCGTGACGATCGTGAGGCCATCGAACGCCACCGGAACCTCGATGAACTCAACGCCGGAGGCCTTCGCCTGATCGGCTTCGCCCTTCTTGATGGGACGGCTGGCGTTGGTCATGTCGGTCTCGCCGACGCAGAATCGCTTGAAGCCGCCGCCTGTGCCCGACATTCCCACGGTCACATTCACCTGCGGCGCGACCTTGGAGAACTCCTCCGACACCGCCTCGGTGATCGGGAAGACGGTCGACGAACCGTCGATGCGGATCGCCGACTTGGGCAGGCTCTTGAGATCCTGGATCGGTGCTGCGGCCAGTGCGATCGCCGCGAGCGCGGCCACGGAGAGAAGGGGAGTTCGGTAGCGGGTCATGAGTGAGTTCCTGGAAGGGGTTCGGAGGGTGAGCGGCACCTGTGCCACTCGCGATCGCACTCTCGCGGGAGATTGTAAAGACCGCGTAAAACAGGCGTGGGAATGGCGGAAAGTCGCAGTTCCTCAACCATCCGTGGCACGGTCCCTGGGCGGCTCCGGCGGAAGATGCATGCGAAAGACGCTTCCGCGACCAGGCTGGCTTTCGACCGTGACCTGTCCGCCATGGACGATCGCGATGTGCTTGACGATGGCCAGTCCGAGCCCCGTTCCTCCCGCCTCCCGCGCCCGGCCCTTGTCAACCCGATAGAAGCGCTCGAAGAGTCGCGGCAGATGCTTCTCCGCAATGCCCGGTCCTTCATCGCGCACGGCCAGCGTGATGCGGTCGTCGTCGCGCGACGCCTCGATGCGCACCGTAGTGCCGGAGGGGCTGTACTGGATCGCGTTGTGCAGGAGGTTCGCCAGCGCCTGCATCAGCAGCGAGCGGGAGGCGACGATCGTCAGGCCGTCCGGCACGCTCGCCTCGATGCGGATCGATCGTGCTTCTGCGGCGCCGGCAATGTCCTCCAGCACGCGCGCGACCACTTCCTGCACCTCCAGGGTCTCGAACTGGAGTCGCCTGCGCGCATGGCGCTGCTCCAGCGACGAGATCGCCAGGATGTCCTCCACGAGCTGCGCCAGTCGCTGCGCATTGTCGTTGACCACGCGCAGGAAGTGGGTCGCCCGCTCCGGCTGTTCGAGGCCGATCTGGAGCAGCGTCTCCACATAGCCCTTGATGTTCGTGATGGGCGTGCGCAGCTCGTGGCTCACATTCGCGGCGAAGTCGCTGCGCATCGACTCGAGGCGGCGCTCGGCGGTGACATCGTCGGCGGCGATGACCAGCCCCGCCGCGCCGCCCGTGGGATCGAGCAGCGGTTCCGCTGCGAGTTGGAGGATGCCCGCGGATGCCGAGTCGAGCGTGATCTCTCGGCGCGCCGAGCCGCCGGCGGCAAGGGCGTCGTCCACGAACGCATGCACCTCCGGCGCACGGATCACCTCCTGGAGCAACCGGCCTCGCGCGGAAGTGATGGCGACCCCGAAGAGCCGCTCGGCCGCTGCGTTCAGCGAGACGATGCGATGCTGGAGGTCGATCGCCATGATCCCCGTCGTCATGGACTGGAGCACGAGCTGCTGCGACGCGAGCTGCGCCTCGATGGCGCGGGCGCGGGAGCGAAGCGCCTCAAGCCGTTCGTGATTGATGGCGGCGCCACGCCTGAGGGTGCGGCGGACGAGGACCGTCGCCGCGATGGCGCCCGCGGCCGCACCGAGCATCGCGCCGACCAGGCCCGGAATCAGCAACGAGGTCTCGACGCTCGTGGGAGGAATCGTCATTCCGTCGGGGCGCTGGCACCCTCGGTGAAACGATACCCGACACCGCGCACCGTCTCGATGCATTCGGCCAGTTCGCCGAGCTTGCGTCGCAGCGCCGTGATGTGCACATCCACGGTCCGGCTGGAGAGCACCGTGTTGCGGCCGTGCACCGCCGAGATGATCTGATCGCGCGTCCGCACGAAGCCCGGACGCGACGCCAGGTACTGGAGCAGCATGAATTCCGTGAGCGTGAGGTCGAGCTGCCGACCGCGGCAGACCACGATGTGACGACCCGGATCGATGACGAGGTCGCCGCCCATGAGCACGAGTCGATCCGGCGCACCGTCGGTAGCCGTGTCCCCGCCCGCGCGGCGCCGCAGCACATTGCGCACCCGTGCCACCAGCACGCGCGGACTGAAGGGCTTGGTTACATAGTCATCGGCGCCGAGCTCGATGCCGGCCACGACATCGGCCTCTTCGCCCTTTGCGGTGACCATCACCACCGGAATCTGACGCGTCGACTCCTGCTGCTTGAGCCTTCGGCAGATCTCCATGCCGCCGATCTCCGGGAGCATGAGATCGAGGATCACCAGATCCGGAGGCGAGCGCTTGATCACATCGAGTGCCGTGCGGCCCGAGTGGACGACCTTCGCGTCCAGTCCGTCGCGCTCGAGATGGAACTGGATCAGCTCCGCGATTGCGGGTTCGTCCTCGACGATCAGCACTTGCGTCTTGCCTGCCACCATGCCGCTCCTCGCTGTGTGGGGTCCGTTCGAGACCTGGGGATCAAAGGCGCTTCATGTGAAGGAGTCGTTCAGATCATGTGTCCAAGTTGGCGATCCCGGCGATTCAGGGGCGTCGAGGTGGTCCCGGGCACTCCGGAGCGGGCCGGCATGATGAGCGATCCGTCGGAACCGGCGGCGGCCGACCTTCCGGTCACCGCAGGGAGCGAGATCGACACGCCGTCGGTCGCGAGCGTGCCCAGCACCGCCATTTCCGCCGCCTCGCGCATGTCGATCGGGATGCCGAGCTCGTCCGTCGTGCGCAGCGGGCATGGCAGGTGCGACCCGATGGCCTGCTGCAGCGCGCGATTGCGCGAGCCGCCTCCGGCCAGGATCACCTCCTCCGGCGACGACGCCAGTGCGAGCACGCCGCGAGCGACCACCGCGCCGATGGCGCTGACGGCGGTCGCCATCAGGTCGTTCGGCGCCAGCGAGTCGGCAGCGCGATCGACCCACGCAAACGCCTCGTCGCCGGTGCCCAGACTGCGCCCGGCCCGTCGCTGCGCATCGAGCGTGCGCTCGAGCTCCATGCGACTCGATTCGTCCACGCGTCCCGCAAGCGCCGCGACGCCATCGAGATCGAAGGGCGTGTGCAGCACGCGCCGTGCCGCGCGATCGAGCAGTTGATTGCACGCGCAGAGGTCCGCGCCCCTGATCTCACCGATGGCGTCGTTCGCCACGCCCTGCGCCTCGCTTCGCGCATCGCCCTGCGTCTCCGCGCGACGGGCCTTCGGGCCGCGGTCGTCCGTCGAACGGCCGTTCGCCGGCTCCGGTGGAATCGCCGTTGCGTTCGCGAAGCCGCCAAGGTTGAGGATGACGCGGCGCAGGTGCGAGCGGAAGAGGACCCAGTCCGCAAGCGGCGTGATCGGTGCGCCCTGGCCACCGGCGGCAAGATCCGCCTGACGCAGATCGCTGATCACCGCGCAGCGGAGTGCCGCCGCGATCGGAAATGGGTTGATGAGCTGCCACGACACGGGTGGAGCGTGATGCACGGTCTGGCCGTGCAGGACGACGAGATCGATCGGCTCGCGCTCGGCGAGCATGAGTGACTCACGGGCGTGCAGCCGCCCGAGGTCGAGCGCGAGTTGAGCGAAGAAGCTCGCGGGTCCGGGCTCCTGCGTCGCGGCCGCGCGCAGCCGCGGCGCGAGTTCGCCGAGTTCGGCACTGCGGCCTCGCACAAAGCGAGCCTCCATCGCGAGACCGTGACCGCGAATCTCCATGAGCGCAAGATCGATGCCATCGATGCTCGTTCCGGTCATGGCGCCGATGATGCGTCGAGAGTGCATGGCGGTGTTCCTCGGCGCGGCCGCGGATCGGTCGAGCCGAGCGCACCGGTATCATCGCACGATGCCCGGCGGCACCGAGCCTCCCAGGAATCAGCGTCCGGATGGGACCGGCAGCCCGGCGCCGAGGACACCATTGAGCGACGCAACGGCGGAGCATCTGCCGGGTCCTGCGCCCATCGCCGGGGAGTTCGGCAGCGGGGGTGAAGCCGCTGCAGGTGCCTCGAGGTCGTGGGGCGGCGGATCCGGAAGCAGTGTCACCCTTCGCTTCGAACCCGGAGAGATCATCGCGGGTCGCTATCGAATGCTCTCGCTGCTCGGCCGGGGCGGCATGGGGGAGGTCTGGCGAGCGGACGACCTTCGCCTCAACCAGGCCGTCGCCATCAAGTTCCTGCCTCCGGCGCTCGACGGGGATCCGCAGCGAATGTCACGGCTTCACGAGGAGGTCCGTCTCGCACGGGAAGTGGCGCACCCGAATGTGGCGCGCGTCTATGACATCGGTGACGCGAAGGGACAGCCCTTCATCACGATGGAGTTCGTGGACGGAGAGGACCTGGCATCGCTGCTTCGTCGCATCGGCAGGCCCATTCCCGAGAAGGCGGCCGAGATCGCGCGCCAGTTGTGCGCGGGGCTCCACGCCCTGCACGAGCGTGGCCTGCTGCATCTGGATCTCAAGCCGTCGAATGTGATGATCGATGGTCGCGGGCGCGTGCGCATCATGGATTTCGGCCTCGCGACGCGCGCCGACGCGGCGGGCACGAGCCGAAGCGCCGGCACGCCCGCGTACATGGCGCCGGAACAGTGGGGCGGCGGCGAGCTGACGCCGGCGGCGGACCTCTACGCGCTTGGTCTGATCCTCTTCGAGCTCTTCACGGGCCGCGCGGCGGTCTCGGCGCGCAGCCTCCAGGAGACTCGTCGGTGGCACGCGGAGTCGACGCCGCAATCGCTGAGCGCATCGCTCAGCACCGTCGATGACCAGGTGGAGCGCGTCATCCTCCGATGCCTGGAGAAGGACCCTGCGGCGCGCCCGGCGACGGCGATGACCGTCGCCCTCATGCTCCCCGGCGGCGATCCGATCGCCGCGGCGCTTGCGGCCGGCGAGACGCCATCACCCGAGATGGTGGCCGCGGCAGGTCAGGCCGGTCGCATGGGCCTGCCCGCCGCATGTGCCCTTGCCGTGGTCTTCGTGGGAGCGATTGCAGCGTGGCTCGTCATTCCCACCACGATGCGACCCTGGCAGTTCGTGACTCTCTCGAAGCCGCCGCAGGTGCTGCTCGATCGAGGTGAACAACTGCTTGAGGCCATCGGCGAGCCGGACATGGGCGGCGGCGAAGCGTGGGGCTACACCGTCGATCGAACGGTGGCGGCCGTGATCGATCGGAGGACCTTCGAAGGGAGCAGGCAGCAGTTGATCCAGGGCTCGATCGATCCCGTGCGCTTCTTCCTCCGGCGTGCGGATCGTCCTCTGGTGGCGAACAACTCCTTCGGCCGCGTGGTTCCCGACGATCCGCCGATGGAGCGCGAGGGGCAGGCGCTCGTCGTGCTGAGCCCGAACGGCCAGTTGCGTTCGCTCGATGTGGTGCCGCGGCGCCGCGATTGGCCGTCGTCGCCGCTCACGATCGAGCAGAACGCCGAGCTCGAGGCGAAGTGGTCGAGGCTCTTTGCGGAGGCGGGGCTGGAGTTGGAGCGATTCGAGCCCTCCGAACCGACGCGAGCACCGCGCCGCTTCGCCGATCTCGTGCTGGCATGGAACGAGCGGCCTCGGGCGGATGGCGACTCGGTTCGCAGAGTCGAAGCGGCGGCGTTCGGGGGACAGGTCGTGCTGTTCGCGGTGGAACCGGCCGCGAGCGAGCCATCGCGCTCGACGGCCGTTGATGGAGCCTCCGCATCGAGCGAGTCGAGTTCGACGATCGATGAGGTGGCCGTCGATTCAGCGGGAGCGCCGAGTGCCAAGGCACGCGCCTCGTCGGCGCCGTCGCAAGGCTTGCCGCTCCAGGTGATCGGTTGGATCACGATCGGCGTGATGTTCTCCATGATCGGGCTCGCCGCGTTCCTCGCGATTCGTCATGTGCGCGCGGGTCGAGGGGATCGCCGCGGCGCGGTCACGATTGCAATGGCCGTCGCGATCATGGCCTTCCTTCGCTGGTGTCTCCTCTGCGATCCAAGCCTCTCCCCCGGCTTCGTGAACGCGTTCCTCGGCTCGGGTGTGGCGCTGGCGCTGCTCTCGGCGGGCCTTGCCGCGCTCCTCTACCTGGCGCTCGAGCCGATCGGCCGCCGATTGCTGCCGTCGACTCTGATCACCTGGCAGCGCCTGCTCCAGGGTCGATGGTCCGATCCGCTGCTCGGACGCGATGTTCTCATCGGATCGGTCGCCGGCGCGTTCATCCTGCTCGTCACCACTCTGGGCGTGGAGCTGGAGCGAATCGGCGGTGCGCCGCGCATCGAGTTCGGCGCATCGTGGATCACTCCCTGGCTCTACGGACTCGCGGGCGGCCGGCGCGTGATCGGCCTGCTCCTGCTGGCTCTGCAATCGGGCGTGATCGCCCCCATGTCGATCCTGCTCGTGCTCGTGGTCCTTCGTCTTCTCCTGCGGCGGCTGTGGGTTGCCGTGGCGGTCTTCCTCGCTTGCTTCGCGGTACTTCACGCGACGAGTGCGTCGATGCCGCTCGCCGGTGCCGCGGCGGGCCTGGTGACGGGAGTGATCGTGATCGGGACGCTCATTCGCTTCGGACTTGTGGCGCTGCTTGCCGCACAGGTGGTGGCGGCTCTGCTCACGGTGCTCCCCGTGACGCTGGATGCCTCCCAGTGGTACTTCTCGAACGGACTCGCGGCGGTGGCGGCCGCGCTCGTCATCGCGGGATTCGGATTCTGGGCGGCCACTTCAGGGCGCGCCACACCGGCCTGGATGGCCGGCCGCGCCGGCGGTGCGAGCACACCCGCGGCCCCGTGAAGGACCTTCGCAGGGTACCTTCCGCGCTTCATGCTCAAGCGGATCCTCGTCACCGGCGGCGCCGGCTTCCTCGGCTCGCACCTCTGCGATCGTCTCGTGGCCGCCGGCCATGAGGTGATCTGCCTCGACAACTTCTACACCAGTCAGAAGTCGAACATCGAGCATCTGCTCGACCATTCGAACTTCGAAGTGATGCGCCACGATGTCACCGACCCGTTCAAGGTCGAGGTTGACGAGATCTTCAATCTCGCGTGCCCCGCGGCGCCCGGGCACTATCAATACAACCCGATCAAGACGATGAAGACCTCGGTCATGGGCGCGATCAATGTGCTCGGGCTCGCCAAGCGCATCCGCGCGAAGGTCTTCCATGCGAGCACGAGCGAGGTCTACGGCGATCCCGATGTGCACCCGCAGACCGAGGCCTACCGCGGGAATGTGAACCCCATCGGCCCGCGCGCCTGCTACGACGAGGGCAAGCGCGCCGCCGAGACGCTGATGTTCGACTACCACCGGATGAACAAGGTGAACATCCGCGTGGTGCGCATCTTCAACACCTACGGCCCGCGCATGCATCCCTTCGATGGTCGCGTGGTGAGCAACTTCATCCGTCAGGCGCTGCGGAACGAGCCGATCACGATGTACGGCGACGGCCTGCAGACGCGATCGTTCTGCTTCGTGGAGGACCTGGTCGAGGGGTTCCTTCGCATGATGGCCGGGTCGGACGACTTCATCGGCCCGGTGAATCTCGGCAATCCCGGCGAGTTCACCATCCGAGAGCTTGCGGAGAAGGTGGTGAAGCTGAGCGGCAGTTCATCCACGGTCGGGAGCGGGCGGCCGCTGCCGCAGGATGATCCGCTGCAGCGCTGCCCGGACATCTCGCTCGCGAAGTCGAAGCTCGGGTGGGAGCCGAAGATTCAGCTCGACGAGGGGCTGAAGCGCACCATCGCGTGGTTCAAGTCGATCGACATGAGCCGGTACCGGCCGCCCACGCCGAACTACTGAGCCCGCGCCGGGGCTCGGCTCCGCGCCGCCGCTCTCGCTCGCGCCGCATCCCCGCTGCACCAACCGACCCCCGAGCCGCGGCGTGGCGCCTCACGCCGTTCAGTCCTGCTGCACGAAGTCGAAGTTGTGGATGTTCACCGAGAGCTGCTTGCCGGGCAGCTCCGCCGTCAGGAACTGGAGCGCGTTGAGTCCGTTTGCCATCGAGACGAAGGTGCCGGAGATGGTCACTGCGTCACCGTTGTAGGTCGTCGAGATCTGCACGCTGACCGGCATGAGCGTGCTTCCGCTGAAGACGATCGTCAGCGAGTCGCCGGGGACCACCACGCCACTGCCGGTCACCTGCAGTTGTGATTGACCTGCTGGCGTGGTGATCGGTTGCACCTGCGCCTGGAGGATGAATGCGGCGATCTTGTCGCCGGAGGGCAGCGTGTACTGGTCCACCAGCGATGCGATTCCGACGGCGATCTGCTCCGCCTGACGCTGCTGCGCCTGCGCGATCCCGCGCCGCAGGAAACCGCGCGGCAACTGCCCGGGCTGATCGTTGAGCAGCGTGCGCTGCAGTTGCCCGCCTGCTGTAACGCTCACGAGGTCGATTCGCAGATCCATCATCTTGTCGTTCTCGGTGACTTCCGTCCTCGAGTTCCAGTTGTACTGACGCAGCAGCGCCGCATTGCGAGAGCGTGCGGCGACGATGGCATTGGCGAGGCTCTCGTTCTGAACCTGCGTGGCGACGGCCGCCGGCGCCAGGAGGGAAAGCAGCAGCATGGATGCGAGCAGGACGAATACGGATCGCGTCATGTGGAGACCCTCAGGATCGGAATGGGAGCTTGGCGGAGCGCCGCCGGGAACTGCACGAAGCGGCGGCGTGACTCACGGTGCAGGAACGACGACATAGCTGACACCCGAGCTGCCGATGCGCATCTGGAACCAGGTGCTGCCGCTTTGGTAGTACTGAACCCCGTTGACCACTTCGGAAGTGAAGCCCACGGGGAGCGCGCTCACGGTAGTTCCCACGGCGAATGCGGAGCCGGCTGCGGGGGTCACGATCACGGGCGCAACAGGCGGAGCGACAATCACGCTTGGCGTGGTGTAGACGACGGTCGGCGCGGGTGGAGTGGAGGCACTCGCGGCTGCTGCACCTGCCGCGGCACCGATCACACCTCCGGTCACCATGCCCGCGCCGAATCCGGCGCCGTAGGAGCCGCAGTACGGGGCCGGGTACGAGTAGCCGTGGTATCCGTAGTAGGTGCCGTGGTAACCGCCGTAGTAGCCGGTGCCGCTGACGCTGCCTGAGTAGCTCGCGGAGCCGCCATGCGGTCCCGACGCGCTGCCGCTGTAGCTGGCGCCGCCCCAGCCCTCGCTGCCGGAACCAGAGTGGCTCATTGAATTGGATTGCCCGTCCGGCCTCGTCCAGCTCGAGGAGCCCGAGTGGGAGAAGTTCCCCCAGCCACCGGAGCTCGAACTGCTGTGGGAGAAGCTGCCGCCGAAGCGGCCGGAACCGGAGAAGGAGCGGCTGCAACCCCATGCGAACGCCGATTCCACGCAGCTTGCGACGGCGAGAATCGAAGCGAGGGCGAGGAGTGTGTGCGTTGGCTTGATCATGGTTTCAGTTCCTCGTGAATCGATCGGGCGGTCCTGCATCATCGAACTCGCTTCATCGTGACGACCTGTGAATCGGGAATCGCGATGCCGTCCACATCCTGGTTGGTGACCTTCCAGGTGATCGTGTTCGAGTCGACGCGCGTGATCACGGTGGTTGCGCGAAGTCGGCTTCCTGACGCGAGCACGGCATTCGACTTGATCGTCCAGATGTCGCCGTTTCGGGTCCAGGCACCCTCGCCGAATCCACCGTCGGACTCGAAGCTCCATGATCGCACTCGCTTCGCGATGGGGTCCCAACCGACTCGTTCGGTCCCCGCGTGCAGAAGGGAGTCGCCGTTGATGACGCCTCGCTGCGCAACGATGAAATTGCCGTCGGGGGTCCAGCCGAACGAGGCGTGTGCTCGCGGCCCGGAATCGTCGCCCTCCTGCACCCACTCGCCGATGGTCCAGTCGATGGCGCGAAGGTGCTCGGCGTTCGTCGGCGGAATGTATGGAGCCTCGCGCACGCTCGAGATCAGCCATTTGCCGTCGCGACTCACGAAGGTGGTGGTGTAGCGCGTGCGCGTCGGAAGCGAGCCTGCCGGACCGATCACGGAGGTGACTCCATCCTCGATTGCGGTGTCGGCCGTCGGGAACCGGCGCGAGTGGACTTCGATGCGCAGCGAGAGTCCCTTGTTGGCCTCGAACAGTTCGGTGTAGTCGGCGACGATTGCATCTCGACCACGGAGCATCCGGCCATCAGGTCCCGCATAGTCCGCGTCTGGTGCCCAGAAGGCACCGAGGCCGGCGGCATCACCGCGGTGGAACGCATCAGCGAAGGCTCTGGCCATGTCGTCGAGCGCCGCGGCACGAGCGTCCGAGTGCGACTGCTGATTGGCACCGACGAGCGGGCATGCGAGAAGGATCGCGAGGAGCAATGGGAATGCTCGACACACTGATGAGAGCCGCATGTCTGGAGTCTCCGTGAGGTCGTGGGGACCGCCGAGGAAGATTGCGGAGAGTATCCGTACTCGCCACCGGCATCCGCGGGAATCGAAGTGGGGCGAGGGTTGCGGAGTGAGAGTGGAGCTCGCCGTGGAGACGGCAGCACCCGGTGCTCGGGGATTGGCGATGAGTCGGGCGGTGGCTGGGCAATCAGGCTGAGCGGACGAACTGATCGTCGCATCGCCCTTGTTCTGCCCGGCCTCGTCGCTCCGATCAGCCTGAACAGGAGAGGAAGCTGGCTCGCTCGGATTCGAACTCGGCCTGCGTGATGGCACCGCAGTCGAGCGCTCGCTTGAGGTCGATCAGCTCCTGGCCGGTGGTCGGCTGAACGGCCGTCGATGTGCGACTGCCTCCGACCGCGAGGCAGCCACCAAGCATGATCACGGACAGGCCCAGGACGAGGATTGCTGTGCGTCGAATCATGCCGACGAGGCTACTTCGCGAGTGTCGGCGAAGAAGGGGAACGCAAGGCCGGAGGGCGGTGCGGCGGGGCTAGATTCTCAGTGGTAGATCGCAGCCCGAAAATTTACCGAACAGGCCTTGACGCGGACGATGCATTCGGTGATCCTTACAGACACCGAACGGACGGGCCGGTTGACGGCCGCAATTCGAATCCAAGGAAGGAACCCATGGTGAGCAACTCAGCTTCGATCGGCAGTGGACGCACGGCAGTTGGAAATGGGGGCGCGGGTAGCGCTGCGGCCGCGGCCGTTCGCAAGACCGACTCACGCGCGGAGTCGTCAAGGTCCGAGGGCGGGCCGGAGGCAAAGGCAGGTACAACTCGGCAGGAGGAGCCGGCAGGGCGGCAGGGTGCTGCCGCGAGCCAGGGCCGAGCGAGTGTGCAGGAGGCACCAATGGCAACAGCGAAGAACGGAAGCACGAGCGTGGAGACCAAGCCCAGCGCAGACTCGAAGCCCAGCGCAGACTCGAAGCCCAGCGCAGATTCGAAGCCAAGCGCAGACCCCAAGGGCAAGTGGAAGGCGCTCGAAGCGGCCATGGGCCAGATCGAGAAGGCCTATGGCAAGGGCTCGATCATGCGCCTGGACGGCGACAATATCCCCGAGATCCCCGCCATCTCGACCGGCGCACTGAGTCTGGACTTGGCGCTGGGAGGACGGGGACTGCCGCGTGGACGCGTCGTCGAGATCTTCGGTCCGGAGTCCAGCGGAAAGACGACGCTTGCGTTGACGGTCATCGCCCACGCGCAGAAGGCAGGCGGCGTGGCCGCGTTCATCGACGCGGAGCATGCGCTCGATCCATCGTGGGCCAAGCGGCTCGGCGTCAACATCGACGAGATGCTCGTGTCGCAGCCGGACACCGGCGAGCAGGCGCTCGAGATCTGCGAGATGCTGGTTCGCAGCAACGCCGTGGATGTCGTCGTGGTGGACTCGGTCGCGGCGCTGATTCCGCGTGCGGAGATCGAGGGCGAAATGGGAGACTCGCATGTCGGTCTCCAGGCGCGGCTCATGAGCCAGGCGCTGCGGAAGCTCACCGGCGCCATCTCCAAGAGCGAGACCATCGTGATCTTCATCAACCAGCTTCGCGAGAAGATCGGTGTCATGTTCGGCAGCCCGGAGACCACCACGGGTGGTCGCGCGCTCAAGTTCTATTCCTCGGTGCGAGTGGACATTCGCCGCATCGGGTCGATCAAGGATGGCGAGCGCAATGTGGGCAATCGCGTGCGAGCCAAGGTGGTGAAGAACAAGCTCGCGCCGCCATTCCGCGAGGCTGAGTTCGACATCATGTTCGACGAAGGCATCTCCACCGCCGGCGATGTGCTCGATCTCGCGGTGAACGATGCAGTGGTGGACAAGAGCGGCGCATGGTTCAGCTTCGGCGGCACGCGATTGGGGCAGGGACGCGAGGGTGCGAAGTCGTTCCTCCGCCAGAATCCTGCGGTCATGGCCGAGATCCGCAAGCAGGTGATCGAGCGGCGGATCGCCAATCCGAACGGCGTGGGCAAGACCCGCGCCAAGGGCGACGAAGAGTAATCGCGGAGGAGCAGGGCTCGCGCGTGGGTGCGCGGTGCGGGCGCGGAATCGCCGTGATCAGATGAACAACGGAGGGGGCCCCTCGGTGCTCGTGGCCGAGGGGCTTCTTTTCCCACCGCATTGCCGGGACGCGAAGCGGCGGATCATCCGCGGCCATCCGGTCCTTGCTGGGGCGGTGGCGACCCGCGTACACTCGCCCCCTCGCCCGACGCGGATGTGGCGGAATTGGCAGACGCGCAAGATTCAGGTTCTTGTGGGGTAACACCCGTGGAGGTTCGACTCCTCTCATCCGCATGAACCCGAGTCGGGGGCGGTCGATCGCCGGATCGGCCGCCCCCGTTCGTTTGAAGGTCGAGGTCCCGAGAGGGCGACCGACGCGGGGCCATCGCGGCGACGGCGCCGACATTCGCCATCAATCGGAGCGAGTCGTGAATGAGGACACGGAGAGCGTTGCGGCGGACATGGCAGTGCCGCCGGTGCTGCGGAACCTGGAGGATCTGGTCTTCGTTGCCTTCAACGGTCGCGCGTTCGCGGTGGACCGCTATGACGGCTCGAAGGTCTGGAAGGTCAAGTTCCCGAAGGGTTCCGGCTTTGCATCGCTGATGCTGGACGGAGATCGCCTCATCGCTTCGATCCAGGGCTACACCTACTGCATCGATCCGTGGCGCGGCGTCATTCTCTGGACGCAGGAGTTCAGCGGCGAGGGCATGGGCATCCCGTCGCTGACATCGATTCGAGCCGGATTCTCGGCCTCGGCGGGGGCGGCCGCGCGACATGCCGAGGAGGCCGCCGCTCAGAAGCGCAGTCAGTCGCACTAGCATGGTCGGATTGCCGTGCGACTGATCTACCTCGACAACAACGCCACCACGAGACCGCTGCCGGAGGTGGTCGCCGCCGTGCACGAGGGGCTCGAGCTCGCATGGGCCAATCCCTCGAGCATCCACCGCGCTGGGAACGAGGCGAAACAGCGCGTGGAACTGGCGCGAGAGCAGGTGGGGCGCCTCGTCGGGGCTGCGGCCCGCGATGTGGTCTTCACCTCCGGCGGCACCGAGGGAGCGAACCTTGCGATCATGGGGTCGCTCGCGGTGCAGCGCGGGAGGAATGTGCTGGTCACCACGCGGCTGGAGCACAGCGCGGTGCGCGAGCTCGCCCAGCAGCTCGCGGCGCGCGGCACCGAGGTGATCTGGCTGCCCAACTCGGGCGACGGCGTGGTCTGCATGGCCACGCTCCGTGATCTGCTTCGGCACCGCGCGAAGGAGATTGCGCTCGTCAGCGTGATGGCCGCGAACAACGAGACCGGCGTGATTCAGCCGTGGCGCGAGATCTCGCGTCTCTGCCGTGATCACGAGGTGCGCTATCACAGCGATGCCACGCAGTGGGCCGGTCGAATGCCGACGGGTCTCGCCTCCGATCCGGTGGATCTGCTCACCTTCGCGCCGCACAAGTTCCACGGACCGAAGGGCGTCGGCGCGATGATCGTGCGGCAGGGCGTGCGACTGGGCACGCTCGTGGTCGGCGGTCCGCAGGAGCGCAAGCGTCGCGGCGGCACGGAGAATGTGCCCGCGATCATGGGTTTCGGCGTGGCGGCGGACGCGGCACGAACCTGGATCGCGGACGCATCGAACGCGGCTGCGGTCGCGAACCGGCGGGATCGGCTCGAGTCGCTGCTCCTGGCCGGTGCTCCGGATGCGCGAGTGAACGGCGGATCCGTGCCGCGCATCTGGAACACCACGAATGTGGGCTTCCCGAGGCTCGAGGCGGAGGCGATGCTGCTGCTGCTCTCGGAGCGCGGCGTCGCCGCGAGCGCAGGGTCGGCGTGCTCGTCCGGTTCGCTTGAAGCGTCGCCGATCCTCCGTGCCATGAACATTCCGCCGGACATTGCGCATGGGTCCGTGCGATTCTCGCTCAGTCGCTTCACCACCGACGAGGAGGTCGACGAAGGGGCGCGGATCATCCTCGAGTGTGCGGCGCGTCTGCGGACGAGCTCCGCGGCGCTGTCGCCGTCGACGCACGCTGCGCGCTAGGCCGCGTGATTCGAGGCGCGGGCGTTGTGGTCGCTCGCCTCGCGTTCATTCGCGAGTTCCGCGGATCAGCCGTCGCGCCACGCCCGCCAGACCGCGAGTTCCGCGGATCAGCCGTCGCGCCACGCGCGGTAGCGCTCGACCAGCGCCTTCGTGCTCGAGTCCACGCTCGACGGGATCGCGGCGCCCTTCGCGAGCAGTGGCGCGATGCGCTTCGCGAGCACCTTGCCGAGCTCCACGCCCCATTGGTCGAAGCTGTTGATGCCCCAGATCACGCCCTGCGTGAAGACCTTGTGCTCGTAGAGCGCCACGAGCTTGCCCAGCATCGACGGAGTGAGCCGGTCGCACAGGATCACATTGGAGGGGCGATTGCCCTCCATCTCCTTGTGCGGCGCGAGCCACGCGGGCACGCCCTCGGACTTGATCTCATCGATCGTCTGCCCGAACGCCAGCGCCTGCGACTGCGCGAAGACATTCGCGTTCAGCAGATCGTGGTGTTCGCCGACCCTGTGCAGCGGCTGCGCAAAGGCGATGAAGTCGCATGGCACGAGCTTCGTGCCCTGATGAATCATCTGATAGAAGGCGTGCTGGCCGTTCGTGCCGGGCTGCCCCCAGATCACGGGACAGGTCTGCCACGAAACGCGGTTGCCCGCCAATGTGCAGTGCTTGCCGTTGCTCTCCATCTCCAGCTGCTGGAGGTACGCGCTGAACCGATCGAGGTACTGGCAGTAGGGGAGGATCGCGACGGTCTCCGCGCCGAGGAAGTTGTTGTTCCAGATGCCGACGAGCGCGAGGATCACCGGCAGGTTCGCCGGCTCCGGCGTCTCCAGGAAGTGATCATCCATGGCGCGGAAACCGGCCAGCATCTCACCGAAGCGATCTCGCCCCAGCGCGATCATCGTGGAGAGGCCGATCGCCGAGTCCATCGAATAACGCCCGCCGACCCAATCCCAGAAGCCGAACATGTTCGCGGGATCGATGCCGAAGGCGCGGACCTCCTTCTCGTTCGTCGAGACCGCGACGAAGTGCTTCGCCACGGCGCCGGCATCGCCGTTGAATGCGGCCAGCGACCACTCGCGTGCGGTGCGCGCGTTCGTCATGGTCTCGAGCGTGGTGAAGGTCTTGCTCGAAATGATGAAGAGCGTCTCCGCGGGATCGAGGCCGCGCGTCTTCTCGACGAAGTCGTTCGCGTCGATGTTGCTCACGAAGCGGCAGTCGAGCGCCTCCGAGGCGTAGGCGCGGAGCGCGTCCCAGGCCATGGCCGGCCCGAGATCGCTGCCGCCGATGCCGATGTTGATGACATGGCGGATGCGCTTGCCTGAGTGGCCCTTCCAGCCGCCGCTTCGCACCGCTTCCGCGAACACGGCCATGCGATCCAGGACCTCATGAACGAGCGGGACCACATCCACGCCGTCCACGACCACGCGCCGTCCGCGCGGTGCGCGCAGCGCGGTGTGCAGCACGGCGCGCTGCTCCGTGATGTTGATCTTCTCGCCGGAGAACATCGCGGCGCGCCGACTCGCGAATCCCCGGGCCCGAAGCAGCGCCTGGAGGCCATGCATCACGGGTTCGTCGAGCCGGTTCTTCGACCAGTCGAGGTGGATTCCGAGCGCCTCGGCGGACATCGTCGAACCGCGCGCGGGATCGGCGGCGAAGAGATCCCGCAGCCCGACGGAACGCATCGAGTCGGCGAGGGTGCGGAGCAACCGGAACTCGGGATGCTCGTCGAGCCGATCGATCGAGCTCGGCGATGTGCTCGCAGTGAACGGAGTTCCCGACGGGGGAGCAGGGTTGCTCGGCATGGTGCCCTCCTTGGGAGTGGGAGCGGATGGGACCGGGGTTATACTCGCCCCCTATGAAGCCCACCGCACTCCTCTCGATCGCGGGCCAGAGCATCTGGCTGGACAACATCACCCGACGACTGCTGACGAGCGGCACGCTCGAGAAGTACATCCACGAGTACTCGGTGGTCGGCCTCACCAGCAATCCCACGATCTTCGAGAAGGCCATCGCGGCTTCGCGCGACTACGACGATCAGATCCGCGACCTCATGTCGAAGGGGCTCGACGATGAATCGCTCTTCTTCGAGCTGGCGATCCAGGATCTGCGCGAGGCGGCGGATCTCTTCAAGCCGACCTTCGAGCGAACCGGCGGCGTCGACGGATGGGTCAGCCTCGAAGTGAGTCCGGCGCTGGCGAACGACACGCAGCGCACGATCGAGCAGGCGACCAGGCTGCATGCGAAGGCGGCACGCCCGAACCTCTTCATCAAGGTGCCGGGCACTCCCGAGGGACTGCCGGCCATCGAGGAACTCATCTACCGCGGCGTGCCGATCAATGTCACGCTCCTCTTCTCGTCGGACCAGTACCTCGATGCGGCGGAGGCGTATCTGCGCGGCATCGAGCGCCGGCATCGCGAAGGCAAGTCGCTGCGCGTCGAGAGCGTGGCGAGCATCTTCATCAGCCGCTGGGATCGCAAGACCGCCGATCGGCTCTCGCCGTCGCTCAAGAACCAGATCGGCGTGGCCGTGGGCAAGGAGTGCTACCGCGCGTACTGCGACCGCTACGCCACCGACCGGTTCCTGCGGCTCCAGAACGCCGGCGCGCGACCGCAGCGCCTTCTCTTTGCGAGCACGAGCACGAAGGACCCGCGCCTGGCGAACACCTTCTATGTGACGGAGCTCGCGGCGCCTCGCACCGTGAACACGATGCCGGAGGAGACGCTCGTCGCGTTCCAGGATCACGGACGCGTGGAGGATCTGCTGCGCCACGACGGCGGCAACGGTCACCGCGTGCTCGTCGACTGCGAGAAGGCCGGCGTCTCGGTGAAGGCCGTCGCCGAGCAGCTCCAGCTCGAGGGGCGCGACGCCTTCAAGAAGAGCTGGGACGACATGCTCGAGCAGCTGCGCGTCAAGACCTCGGCGCTCGTCCATTGAGCGGCTCCCGGGCCTCCATGGCTGCATCGGCGGTGCCGGCGTTCCTCGACGAGCTTCGCTGGCGCGGCGTCCTGCATCAGACCACCTCGCCGGCGCTGGATGACTATCTGGCCGCGGGCGTACGGACCGCGTATGCCGGATTCGATCCGACCGCGGACAGCCTCACGATCGGCAACGCGATCCCGATGCTCATGCTGGCGCGCTGGCAGCGCTGCGGGCATCGGCCGATCGTGCTCATGGGCGGCGGGACGGGGCTGATCGGCGATCCGAGCGGCAAGAGCTCGGAGCGCACGCTCATGGATCCCGAGCGCGTGCGCCACCATGTCGCCTGCCAGCGTCGCATCTTCGAGCGAGCCATCGACTTCACCGGAACGCACGCAGCCGAGATCGTGGACAACGCCGAGTGGCTCGGGAAGCTCGGATTCCTGGAGGTGCTGCGCGACATCGGCAAGCACTTCAGCGTGAACCAGATGATCGCGCGGGACTCGGTGGCCACGCGCCTGCGCGATCGCGAGCATGGCATCAGCTTCACCGAATTCAGCTACATGATCCTCCAGGCCTACGACTACCTCCATCTCTTCCGCACGAAGGGATGCACGGTGCAGCTCGGCGGCAGCGATCAGTACGGCAACATCGTCTCGGGCATCGACCTCATCCGGCGGCACGAGGGCGCCGAGGCGCACGGCATCACCAATCAGCTCGTCACCGCCGCCGACGGCAGCAAGATCGGCAAGAGCGAGAAGGGTGCGATCTTCGTCACCGCGGATCGCACCTCGCCGTGGCGCTTCCACCAGTTCTGGATGAACACGCCGGATGCGGATGCGGTGAAGTACCTCCGCTGGTTCACCTTCCTCCCCCGCGAACGCATCGAGGCGCTCGAGCTGGCGCTTGCGGCGAAGCCCGAGGCTCGCGAAGCGCAGCGGGTGCTGGCCGACGAGATGACCACGCTCTTCCATGGCGAGGCGCAGACGCGCCGCGCGAATGCCGCGGCGGAGGCGCTCTTCAGCGGCGAAGTGCGCGCGCTCGATGCCGCGATGCTCACGGAAGTGGCGGCGGACCTCCCGTCGAGCTCGATCGTTCCCTCGCGACTCGAAGGCGCCGGCGTGCCGCTTGCGGATCTGCTGCCCGAGACGACGCTCGCCAGGAGCAAGCGCGAGGCACGGGAGTTCCTCGGCGCCGGCGCCGTCTTCGTCAATGGCGCGAAGGCGGTGCCGGACACCTCCGTCACCCGCGAGGATCTCCTGCATGGCGCCGTGATCCTGCTGCGGCGCGGGCGACGGAATTGGCATGCCGTGCGGCCTGCGGACGGGGCGTGATGGCCCGATGGCGACCGCCGGTGGACGGCGGCGCACACGGCCGACGCGCTGGCACGCGAATCAGTTTCGAGGCGGGGGGACCGGCTCCGCAGCGGGCGGCGCCGCCGTTCGCGGCCGCTCCGTGATGCGCAGCGGAATCGTGGGGTTCGTGTCCGTCGCAGTGCCGATGCGCGTCACTGTCACGCCCGGCGGCAGCAGCCACATCGAAACCGGGCGAGCGTTGATCCTTCGCGCCAGGTCGTCCGCGCCGAGGTGGACGATCGCCGCGATGCGCGCGCGACCGGCCTCGATCTGCGAGATCGCGTCTCCGGGACCCGAGACCGTCACATTGCGGAGGAACTCGTGGCCGGGCTCGACCTGCACATCGAAGTTGCGAAGATCGCCCGGAGGACCGGCGACCTGGACCGGCACCGTGGGAATCACTGCGGTTCGATCTCGTGAGACGAGCGTGAAGGTGACCTTGGCCCGCTCCGGCGTCACGCGGATCTCGCTCCGCGAGGCCAGCACGCCCTCCGGGAGGCGAAGCGGTGCCTCGATGCTGTAGCGCCGACCCGGCTCCAGATTGCGCACATCCACGAATGCCTCAAGTTTTGCGAGGCCGGCGTTGTCGGCAATCGACTCGGGCAGCGTCACCTCCGCCTCGGGCGGCTCGATGATGACGGCCCCGGCGATGAGCGCGAGCGGGATCTCCGCCACGATCTTCACCGGGCGCGTGACCACGCGCCCGATCGTGACCGTGAGCGTGTCCGGTCGAGCTTCGATCACGCTCAGATCCGACCGGGCGATGTCCGGAATCTCCGAGAGCACGCGCACCATGTCCACGGAAAAGGTGCCTGGGCGCGCCGGGACGCCGCCGAGACCCAGCTTCAGATCCGCGCCTCGCTCGAGCATCGCCTCCACGCGCTGGATGGATCGACGCGAGCCCTTCAACTGCAGCGTGATCGGAATCGACTGCGAAGGATCGACCGAGAGCGACTGGCCCTCGCCCGGAACGAAGCGCACGGCGCCGCTCACGGTCTGCGTCTCGCGCGTCTTCTCCGCCGCCCATGTCCAGATGAGCAGCGTCACGACCGTCGCGATGAGTGCCGTCGAGATTCGGTTCGTCCACTCGCCCATGGGTCAGCCTCGCCTCGCCACCGCATCGGCGGCGTCGGCATCGGGCAGCGGTTCCGCGCTCTTCTCATGCTGCACCTGGGTGCGGCCCGCCATGCGCCGGAGGTGGCCCGCGATCGACTCGCGATGATCCCGCGGTGGCGGCAGCAGCCGTCGTCGCAGCGCATCCGCCACATCATCGGGCCGCACTTCGTCGGAGAGGTGCCCGTTCTCGGCGAAGCGGATCGAGCCCGTCTCCTCGCTCACGACCACCACGAGCGCGTCGGTCTCGATGGTGGCGCCGATCGCGGCGCGATGGCGCGAGCCGAGACGGTGGCCCGCGCTCTCGTCCGCGAGCGGCAGTTGCACGGATGCGGCCGCGATGCGCTCGCCGCGGATGACGACCGCGAGATCGTGCAGCGGGCTGCTGGGCCAGAAGATCGATTCGAGCAGCCGGGCGCTCACCACCGCGTCGATCGGCACGCCGTTGGCGGCGAGTCCGCTGAGCGGGACCATCCGCTCGATCACGATGACCGCGCCGAATGTATTGCGGCTGAGGAACTCGACCGCTTCGGCCACCGCTTCCGAACTTCGATCGCGCCGGCGTCGCTCCGGATTGAACGCGGCCGTCTGTCCGAGGCGCACCATGCCCTGGCGGAGCTCCGGCTGGAAGACCACGAGCAGGAAGATCGCCAGCGCGCCGAGCAGACCCTCGCTCAGGAATCGCAGCCGCGCAAACGCGTCGCTGAAGAGCCCCACGAATCGCAGCGCCAGGAAGAGCACCGCCACAAGCACGATGAGACCCTTGAACACGCCCGCGCCGCGCGTGCCCTGGAGGAATCGCAGGATGAGGAAGACGCCGAGCCAGATCACGGCCATCTCGGCGACGACCGCCAGCGGATCCTGACCTCGGAAGAGCTGGAAGAGGCGGTCGAGCATCGGGCGCCGTCGAGTATAGCCCGCGCCGTCGGGCCATCGGACGGATAGCATGCGCCGCATGTCGACACCGACGCAGCGACGCTCGATCGGGCGCTCCACCGGCCGATGCGCGGTGACGGGCGCAGCGCTCGAGCCCGGGACGCCATGCGTGGCGGCGCTCATCGACCGCGGCGACCAGGGACTCGAGCGTCTCGACTACTCGACGGACGCATGGCAGGCCGCGCCGCGGCCCGAAGGGCTTCTGGGCTTCTGGCGCACGATCGTTCCGGTCGGCGAGGAGCGCCGCGGCATCGTGATCGATGACGAGGTGCTCGAGTCGATGCTCGCGCGCCTGGAGGGGGATGATCGTCCCGATCGCGTCGCGTTCCGATGGCTCGTGGCGCTCATGCTCCTGCGCAAGCGCCGACTGCGCCACCTCGGCGTGGAGCGGCGCGAGGGACGCGAATGGTGGCGATTCGCGTGGGCCGGGCGGGATGCGGAGGCGCCGCTGCTGGAGATCCTCAATCCGCATCTGGCCGAGGAGGACCTGCGATCGCTCGCGGAGCAGCTCGGCGAATTCGTCGACGCGGATCTCGAATGATCGGGTCGCGCGAGCGGTTGCTCCTGGCGGCACTCTGCGTGCTGATCGCCGCCGGATGCGCGCCGGATGACGCAACGACGACTTCGACGACGCCCGCCGGAGGCGCGGAACATGCGGCCGCGGCGCCGGAGACGCCCTCGACGCCTCAGGCGCCAGCAGCGACGCGAGAGCCGCCGGCCGATCAGCAGGGGCCCTCGGCCGCCGAGCTGCTCGCCGCGCATGCGCAGGAGCTCGAGCGCCTTCCCGCGCTGGTCTCCGGAGGCGTGATCGAGGTCTCGTGGCGCGATCAAGCTGGCAATCACTTCGAGCAGGGGGACCTCGACCTGCGCTATCGCGCGCCCGAGGAGCTCTCACTGCGCCTGGCCAAGCTCGGCCAGACGCAGTTCCAGGCAGGATGCAATCGGACCCTGTGGTGGTACTACGAGGGCTGGTCGAAGCCCACGCGACTGGTGACGGGCACGCGCCTGCGCGCACCCGGCGCGGCGATCGCGGATCCACGGCTGCCGATCACCATCGACGAGATCCTCGCACTGCTCGGACTTCGCGCATGGGGCACCGCGGATGCCGAGCCCGAGGCGGACTCGGAGGGCTCGGGTCGTTGGATGGTGCGAATCGGGGCCGCGCGGTCCCCGCTGGGCCTGCCCACGCGACTGACCTTCGACCGCGCGCAGGTGGCGGGCGATCTCGGCTGGTCGCTCGTGCGCATCGAGGCACTCGATGCGGAAGGCGGGCCGCTCGTTCGCAGCGACCTCGAATCGCATCGCCGCGTGGAGATGCGCGGCGCTGCGCCGGGCGCGTGGCCGCGGATTGCGACGCGCGTGCGAATCTCGGTGCCGGCGCGCCATGGTCGGGACGCATCGACATGGCTCATCGAGCTCGATCGGCCGAGCGCGTCGGCCGAACGGATCGCACCGAAGCTCTTCGATCTCGAGGCGGTGACGGCGTCGCTGCGCCCGCAGGTCATCGACGACGGCAAGGCCGGGGATCGCAAGTGATCGCCGCCATCGTTGCAGCCATCGCCGCGCTGGCGTTCATGGCGGCGGAGCCGCCGCCGACCGTTCTCGCTTCGGGCGGCGATCAGCATCTCTGGTTCGTGCATCGCAAGGATGGCCGCGCGCGACTCGGGCACATCGCCTCGACCATGCCGGCGAACGAGATGCGCGAGGGCGCCGTGCTGCCGTCGGGCGCACCGGAGGCGATGACCTCCTGGGAGGAGCGCGTCTACCTGCTCTACCCCGGTCACTCCGCCGTGCTGCCGCGGGCGCACATCCTGTCGACCACGGCGCAGCGCAACGCGACCACCGGCGTCTGGTTCTCCGTGCCGAGCGATCGCCTCGAACTGCTCCCGGCGCTGCCTCGAACGAACGAGGATGACGCGGCGCGAGTCGATCTCTCCGTGGAGTCGATGGCGGCTTCGGCCGATGGGCCGATGCTGATCTATCGAGGTGATCAGTCGCTCTGGAGGCTGCATCGCGGCGAGTGGAGTTCCGTCGCGCTGCCTCCCGAGCTCGCGTCCGCGTCGCGTCGCAGGATCGAGGCCATGGAGCGCGGGTACGCACTGCTTGCTGACAGCGGCACCGCCGGCGCATGGGAGCGATGGCGTCCCGATGGAGACTCGTGGTCACGCATGGCGCTCGGCATCGACGGCGCGCTGGACCTGCGTCCGATCGACGGGCCTCGTCGCGTGGTGCTCGTCATCGGTGACGAGCGTCGGCTCGCCTATCTGCCGGATGACGGGGCCATCGAGTTCGCGTCGGTCGATCCGGATGAGGTGATCGCGTGGTTCAGCGACGCGCCGATCGTCCTGCGCCACGAGCCCGAGTTGTCCACCATCCGGCTCGATCCGCTCAGCGGGGATCGGCAGGAGGCGGTGGTGTTGCGCCTGCAGCGTCCGATCGTCGCCGCATGGTTCCACCTGCCCATCATCGGCGCGCTGGCGGTGGCGCTGCTGATGGTGGTCTTCTTCGTCAAGGCGCTTCGAGATCCACGGACGCAATCGATGGCGGTGCCTCCCGCATGGTCGCCGGCGCCGGTCGCGGTGCGACTTGCCGCTCTGGGCGTGGATCTCGTGCCCGGCGTGATCCTCGCCAAGCTCGCGTGGGGGGTGCCGTGGTCGATGGTGCTCGTCCCGCCCGCATTCGTCTTCGAGGTCGAGTCCGCCGTACCGTCGCTGACGGCGCTGCTCGCATCGGTTCTCCTGAGTGGAACCAGCGAGGCGATCTTCGGCCGCAGCATCGGCAAGCTCATGGTTCGCGCCAGGGTCATTTCGCTGCGAGCGGAAGGCTCGACGCGACCGACCCTGGTCCAGACGCTCGCTCGCAATGTCTTCAAGGCCGTGATCCTGCAGATGCCCGTGCTGGGCCTGTTCACGCTGCTCGACCCGACACGGAGGGGCGTGGGAGAAATGGTCTCCGGCACCGCAGTGGTTCGACGCGGCATCGCGCCGAGCACGCCCCCCTCGGGACAGGCGTGACGCCGGATCGGGACGCGCCTCAAGATCGGACGATCCGAGGACCGATACGGAGGGGACGGCGAATGGACTCGCCGCATGGTCGACCCGTCGTTTCGGCGACGGAGGAAGGATTTCGTGCGCGACGACCCAAGAGCGGATCGCAGGAACGATCGCAAGGACGATCGCGCGATCGAGCCGCAGGTCGGCCCTCATGTCGGTGCGCCTGGATTCCTGCGCCGCAGGCGTTGGCTGATCGCGGAAGCGGGCGGCGTCGTCGTGCTCGTGGGCGCGGCGCTCCTGCTCTGGCCGTGGCGCGATGCCGGACCGAAGCAGGCGGTGCCATCCGCAGCGGAGCGTCTTGATCGGCTGGAGGCGCAGTCGCTCCAGTGCGAGGCGGCGCCGGATGACCCGATCGACGCAGGCGCGACATGGCCTGCCTCCGCCAATCTCGAAGAACGCCGTCGCTTCGCCATGGCCCATGCGCGGCGCCTGATGCGTGACGGCGCGGGCTCGATTGCGATCGAGATGCTCGATGGGGAGGCTCGCGGCAACGCGTCGCTCGTCGATGCATCGTGGCGATCGCTTCGTCTGAACATCCTCCGTGGCATCGATCGATCGTCCGACGCCGAAGCGGAGTGCCGGTCATGGCGACAGTCGCTCGCGGAGGATGACCCTGAGCGAGCATGGGCTGAATCGGAGTGGGCGCTGCATCTGGCGATCGACGGCCGCACGGAGGAAGCGGCCCTCGTCGCCGGACCGTGGCTGGGTCGTTCGCTCTCGCCGGTGCCCGCGGCTCGGTTCCGTCTCGCGGAGGCGATCGTGCGAAGCGAGAACGGCGACCACGGCGTGGCCTCGGCGGCGCTCGCGGATGCAAGGCGCAGCGACGCGACGGCGCCCGTGCGAGCCCGGATTCCATGCACTTCGTTCGCCGTGATCGCCGCCGATCTCGCGTCGGCCGCAGTGCTGAGCGGCGCCCTGCGCGCGGCCATCGAAGTCAGCGAGCAGGGACTCGAACTCACCGGTGCCGGCGACTTGAGGGAGTCGCTGCTTCGAGTGCACGCCACCGCCAGTCGCGCCGAGGCGATGCGTGTTCTCGAATCGATCGAAGCGATCGCCGGCGCCGAGCCGGCGACGGTGGATGGAGCCGGCGCTGAGCAGCGCGTGGCGGAGTCGCGGGCGCAGATCGAGCGTGTGAACCGCCACTTCATGGCGGCCGCGGCATCGGCCATGGAGCTCGCCGAACGGCTCGCGATCGACACCGGCGGGGACACGCCCTCGCTTCGCGCCGCCGCCATGCATCTGGCCGCCGAGTGCTGGGAGCGCGCCGGGCGCGTGGACGAAGCGGTCGCCGCATGGCGCGACTGGCTCGCATGGCGGCCCGACTCCGATCCGCAGCGAGCGGAGGTGCTCTGGCGGATCGCGGAACTTCAGCACGGGCTCGCGCGTTTCACGGAGGCCGTGGAGGCCTATCGCATGCTCCTTCGCTCCCATCCGAACAGCCCGCAGGCGGCGCGAGCGCCGGTCGCCGCGGCGCGGGCGCTGCGGGCGATGGGCGAGCAGGATCAGGCGGTTGAGGTGCTCGACGGCGTGCTCGCGGGTCGCGGAGGAATCGACCCGGAGTCGCCCGCGTTCATCGCCGCGCTCGTCGAGCGAGGGCGGCTCGCGCACGAACTCGGCGATGCGGAGACGGCGCAGCGTCGATTCGAGGAGCTCCTGCGCCGTGATCCGCATCACGCCGAGGCCGTCGAGATCACTCTGCTGCTGGCCGATTCGTGGCGGCGTCGGGCACTCGAGTCGGAACGAGCCGCATCGAGTCCGGCCGCGCCATCCGCGCAGGCAGGTGCGCGGGCCCGAAGCACCGAAGCATGGGCCAGGGCGAGCGAACTCTTCGCCGCCGTCGTCGCGTGGCTCGACGCTCGGGATGACGCCGCGGATCCGCGATATCGCGACTGGTCGCGCCTGGCGCGCGTGGGCCTCGCCGCGTCACTCGAAGCAATGGGCCGCATCGACGAGGCGATCATCGCCTGGGAGGAGGTCGATCGACGACATCCGAACGGCGAGGTCTCGCTGCTCGCGCTCGATCGACTGCGTCGACTGCCGGGAACGGATGCCGCATCGATCCGTCGCCGCGCGCTCCTGCGCCTCGCGTCGATGGAGGATGACGGCCATGTGTGGCTCCTTCCGAGGGACGCGTGGCGACAGTGGTTCGACGAGCCGCCGCAGCTGGTGGCGTCGGCGCCGGGAGGATCCTCGTGAGCGTGGCGGAGGCCATCCGGATCGCAGACGCACTCGCCGAGCTCGGCGCATCGCTGCTCGATCCGCGTCTGGATGTGTCGAGCGTGGGCGACTTGCTCACCCGGCGCGAAGAGCTCATCTGGTCGCTGCAGGCCGAGTGCGCGGTCGACGCGCTCGCGGACGCCACACCGCTCGAGCGGGAGCGGCTCGCGGTACTGCTGCGCGGCACGGCCGCACAGGACGAGCGCCTGCGGATTTCGTTCGAATCGCGGCGGCAGGAGGCGTTGATGGAGTTGGCGGCATCGGCGCGTCATCCCGCCGCCGAGGCCGCGCCGGCGCCTCGAAGCACGGAGAGGGTCGCATGAGCGCATGGCCGATGACCGAGTCGCGACCGGCCGTGACGGAGGCAGCCGCCCTTCGCGGTGGCGGCGCTCCGATCGCGAGCGTGCCGGAGCTTCCGGAGCTGCTCCGCATGTTCAACGAGGTCTCGGGGCGACTCAGCGAGACGCACCGACGACTCGAGGAGCGCGTGGCGGGACTCCAGCGCGAGCTCGCGGAGGCTCACGAGGGACTGCGGCGCAGCCGTGCGCTCGCGTCGCTCGGCGAGATGGCGGCGGGCATTGCGCACGAGGTTCGCAATCCGCTCGCGAGCATCGCGCTGCATGCCGAGGTGCTTCGCGACGATCTCGCCGATCGACCGGAGCAGGTCGCGGTGCTGGCGAAGATCCACCGCGCCGTGTCGCGGCTCGACTCGATCGTCGGCGATGTGCTGCGGTTCGCGCGAGGCAGCGGCATGCAGCCCTCGCAGGTGCCGGTGCGCCGGCTCGTGGACGAGGCGCTGGCGTCGTGCCAGGCCGAGCTCGATGGCGCGTCGGTCGCGATCGAAGTGCGCGTGCCGGCATCGCTGGATGTCCTGGCGGATGGGGCGTCGATCACGCAGGCACTCGTCAATGTCGTGCGCAACGCGGTCGAGGCGATGCGCGAAGCAGGCGTGGCGCGGCCGCGCGTGCGCATCGACGCGGCGCGGCGGGAGCGACTCGGGGCCGACGGGCGCCGAGCGCCGACGACCGTGATCGGCGTGGAGGACAGCGGGCCCGGATTCGACCCGTCGCTGATGGCACGCATCTTCACGCCGTTCGTGACGACGCGGGCGGACGGAACCGGGCTGGGCCTTGCGATCGTCCATCGCATCCTCGACGCGCACTCGGGCGCGGTGACCATCGTGCCGCGAGGCGCGCTCGGCGGCGCTCGCGTCGAGCTGATGCTGCCTGCGCCCGATGCGATCGACGGCGCGCCCCCGCGGGAGCCGGGCGAGGCGCGGCCGGAGTGCGTGGAGGCGGCGGTGACGGCGCGGCTCGATCGGGCACGGCGTCGTCCGGCCATCAAGGAAGCGGTGAGCGACCGCAGGTTCGGAACGGGGAACGAGTGAAGGAGTGAGCCATGGGATGCGTGATCGTCGTTGATGACAAGGAACTGATGCGGGACTCGGTGGGCACGATCCTCGCGCGGCGCGGGCATCGCGTGATCGCGGTGCCCGGAGGTCGCGCGGCGCTCGATCGGCTCGCTGAACGAGGCGTCGATGCGATCGTCACCGATCTGCAGATGCCCGAGATGGACGGTCTCGAGCTGCTGGAGGAGGTGCGGCGGATCGACGAGACGATCCCCGTGATCTTCATGACCGCGTACGGCACGGTCGAGACTGCGGTGCGGGCGCTCAAGAACGGCGCCTTCGACTATGTGACCAAGCCGTTCACCGGCGACGAGCTCGCCATCGCGGTCGAGCGGGCCATCGAGCATGTGCGTCTGCTGCGGGAGAACCAGATGCTGCGCATCTCCCAGCCCACCGTCGCGGCTCGCGAGCCGCAGGATCTGCTCCTGGGCGAGAGCCTCGCCATGTCCCAGATGCGGGACGAGCTGCGGCGCATCGCCGAGAGCCAGGGCACGGTGCTCATCTCCGGCGAGAGCGGCACGGGCAAGGAGGTCGCGGCGCGGTTCATCCACGCGCACAGTCCTCGACGCAGCATGCCCTTCCTCGCCGTCAACTGCGCCGCGCTGTCGCCGACGCTGCTGGAGAGCGAGCTCTTCGGACACGAGAAGGGTGCCTTCACCGGCGCGGACCGGCTTCGCAAGGGTCGCTTCGAGCTCGCCGACGGCGGCACGCTGCTGCTCGACGAGGTGAGCGAGATCCCGCCGGAGCTCCAGGCGAAGCTGCTGCGCGTGCTCCAGGAGCGCTGCTTCGAGCGCGTCGGTTCGAGCCATTCGATCCGTGCGGATGTGCGCGTGATCGCCACCACCAATCGCGATCTCAAGCCGGAGGTTGAGTCCGGGCGCTTCCGAGGCGACCTCTTCTTCCGTCTGAATGTCCTGCCGATCACCATGCCGTCGCTGCGCGAGCGCCTCGACGATGTGCCGACCCTCGCCGTGCACTTCCTCGATGCCGTGGCGAAGCGCGAGGGACGGCCGCAGCGGCGGCTCTCGCAGGACGCGGCCGACCTGCTGCGCCGCTACGCCTGGCCCGGCAATGTGCGCGAGCTCTGCAATGTGTGCGAGCGGGCCGCCGTGCTGGCGCCCACCGAGTCCATCGAGGCGTCGCTCGTCGCACCGTGGCTCTCGAAGGCCGTCGCCTCCGCGCCGGCGGGCGCCTCCAACGGCGCCGCCCCGGTGGTCGGGGCGGTCCCCGTGTGCGACGGCGTGGTCACGCTGGAGACGCTCGAGCGCGATGTGATCCTTCGCACGCTCGAGCGGCATCGCGGCCATCGCGAGCGCTCGGCGAAGGCGCTGGGCATCGGTGTGCGGACGCTGGGGCTCAAGCTCCGACGCTGGAAGGACGAGGGGCGCATCGCACCGACGGTGTAGGCGTCGCCTCGCACGAGCGCAGCATGAGCTTCCTCGATTCGACGGCAGGGCAGACGCTGGAGACGCTGATGCGGTTCGCATCGGCGCGGCAGACGCTGCTTGCCCACGACCTGGCGAACCTCTCGACGCCCGGATTCCGGCCCGTGGATGTGCCGGTGGAGTCGTTCCAGCACTCCCTGCGCGATGCGATCGACGCCGTGCGCGAGGGGCGCGCCGCCGAGCTCAAGCCCCAGGACACCGACGGCGTGCGCTTCGACGGGCGCACGCCCGTGCTCGAGCCCAGGCCGCGAAGCGAGAACATCCTCTTCCACGATCGCACCGACGCCGATTCCGACCGCCTGCTCGCCGACCTCGCGGAGAACACGCTGGCGTTCCGCGCGGCGGCGGAGCTCTATCGCTTCCGCATGGCCCAGGTGCTCTCGGCGATCCGCGAGCGACCGTAAGGCGCGCCATTTGCATGGCGCTCGCATCGGATCGACTTTCCGATGGAGAACGCGCATGTTCGGCCTCTTCGACATCAGCACCTCGGGACTCGTGGCGCAAAGAGTGCGCCTCGAGACCATCGCCTCCAACCTCGCGAACCAGGAGACGCTGCTCGACTCGTCGGGCGCCTACGCGCCATGGAGACGGCGCAGCGTGGAGTTCGCCGCGGGCGATCCGTCGCATGGCACGAGCATGGGCACGCATGTGGCCGCCATTCGCGAGGGGGAGTCGTTCGACCTCCGCTATCAGCCGGGGCATCCCTATGCGGACGATCGCGGCTATGTGCGCTATCCCGATGTGGACCCCGTCTTCGAGCAGGTCGACGCGCTCGATGCGGTGCGCGCCTACGAGGCCAATATTGCAGCCGTCGAAGCAACCAAGTCGATGTTCGCCTCTGCGCTGGCAATCCTGGCGTGATGCCACATGGTTGATCCACTGAGCATGCTGGGAAACCTCGGCACCACCGGCGCGGCCGCCGGTGCAGGTGCAGCGGGAACGCCCGCCGCGCGCGCCGCCGACGGCGCCGACGGTCGTCGCTTCGAGCAGGAGCTGCTCGCGGAACTGTCGCGCCAGATCGACGAGGTCAATGTGCTCCAGAGCGACGCCGATCGCGCGGCGGAGGACCTGGCGACGGGCCGGCGCGCCGATGTCGAGGGCGTGATGATCGCGACGCAGAAGGCCGACACCGCTTTTCGCATGCTGCTGGCGGTTCGCAACCGAATGATGGAGGCGTACGAGGAAGTGAAGCAGATCAGGATCTGACGCAGCGGCATGACGCGTCATGGATGACGCGAGTCGCTGCGTTCCGTTGACGGCACGACCGATCCCGAACGGCATGGAGGCCCTTCGAGTGGAGCGCATCAGGCAGGCATACGACGCACTGAGCCGACGGCTCGCCCAGGTCTCACCCACCGGGCGGCTGCTCATCGGTTCCATCGCGATCATCCTCGCCATGGTGCTCTTCTTCGTGGCGCAGTCCACGCGGGGGGTTCCGGAGCGCGTGCCGCTGGCCATCAGCGCCGAGGCGATCGTGCCGGCCAGGGCCTGGCTGGCGCAGAACGGGGTCGAGCACGAGGAGCGCGACGGGCGCATCTTCGTGCCGGCGGAGCGCCGCGCGGCGGTCCTTGCGAGCCTCTCGGAGAACGGCGTCGGCGGCAGCCGACTCATCGACTTCAACACCCTCATCGAGCAGGAGAGTCCGTTCCACAGCCAGGAGCAATCGCGCTTCCTGCGCGTCGCCGCCACCATGGGCGCGCTGGAGCGGATGATCGGCCAGTATCGGGGCGTGCGCAGCGCGAAGGTGGTCATCGCCGACCCGCAGCGCACGACCGGACTGGGCGTGCAGTTCACGCCGCCGACCGCGGCCGTCACCGTGGTCATGGCGCAGGACGAGATGTCCCAGGATCTCGTCGATGCCGTGGCGGGACTCGTGGCGGGCGCCCATCCCGGCCTCAAGGTCGAGAATGTCACGGTCACCGATGCGAACGCCAATCGGCGGCGCCGCGCTCGTCGCGCCGAGGATCTCGCCACGAACACCAATCTCGAGCAGCAGACGCGGCTCGAATCGATGGTGCAGCGGCGCATCGAGCAGCACCTCTCGTTCATCGGCGGCGTCATGGTGGCCGTGCACGCCCAGGTCGTCACCAAGGAGATCAGCCGGCGCGAGCAGAGCTACCGCGAGCCGGTGATCGGTCCGCTCAGCGAACGATCGAGCCTGACGACCTCGCAGGGACCGACGCCCAGCGGCGATGTCGGGCTTCGTCCGAATGTGGGCGTGAGCATCGTCCAGTCCAATCGTGGCCAGCAGTCGAATGCCGAGACAAGCGAGCAACGACTCGATCCGCGCTTCCCCAACGAGACGGCGCTCATCCGTGATCCCACCGGCTACGCCGCCAAGATCAACGCGTCGATCAATGTGCCGCGCAGCTACATCGTGAATCTCTGGCGACTTCGCAACGGGCCTCAGGGCGATCCCGACGAAGCGGCGATTGAATCGGTGAGGCTGGAGGAGCTCGATCGCATCCGCGCCAGCGTCGAGCCGCTGATCGACACCGACACCTTCGAGGGCGCGCGAAGCGGCACGGTGACCGTGAGCGTCTACGCGGACTCGATTCCCGCGACGGATCCGGTGGCGCCGACGCCGCAGTCGGCGTCGTTCGTCGGACTCTTCGCCAACGCCGGTGGACCGACCGGACTCGGCTCCATGGTGGGAATCCTGGCGCTGGCGGGACTTGCGGTGGGGCTCGTGCTCTTCATCGCCATGCGCGCGCTTCCGAAGCCGCCGCAACCTGTGGCGGCCGATGCGACCACTCAGACCGCGGTGGACACGACGGCGACGGGGCCCGTCGCGCCCGGCATCGCTTCGGAGGTGATCGGCGAGGCCGAGACCGAGACGCCGCCGCTCGAGGGACGCGAAGTGGACGACGAGAGCCTGCGCCGGCGGCAGATGCTCAAGCAGATCAACGAGATGGTGTCGCGCAATCCGACCGAAGCGGCGGGACTGCTTCGACGATGGATGCGAACCGCGGGATGAGCGTGCGCTGAACCATGACCTGGAGACCCGGACAGAAACTGCCGACGGATCCAGCGGAGCTGGACGGAACCGCCAGAGCGGCCGTGCTGCTGCTGGTCCTGGACTCGGAAGCGGCCGGCACGCTGCTGCGCGAACTGCCCACGGAACTGGTGGAGGAGGTCACCGGCATCCTCGCGAGCCTCGGTGATGTGCCGGAGGAGCTTGGACTCGCGGTCATCCGCGAGTTCTACGCCATGACGCTCGCGCAGGGATACCTGAAGGATGGCGGGCTCGAGTACGCGCGAGCGCTGCTGCGCCGAAGCCTCGATCCCAAGGAGGCCGAGCGCGTCATTCAGCAGATCCAGACGCAGGTGCAGAAGACGCCGTTTGCGTTCCTTCAGAAGGCCGAGAGCGAGAATCTCCTGACGTTCATCCAGGACGAGCATCCGCAGACGATCGCCATCATCGTCAGCCATCTTCCGCATCACAAGGCGAGCGAGATCCTCGTGGGACTTCCGCCGGAGAAGCAGGTGGAAGTGGTGCGCCGCGTGGCGGAGATGGAGCAGACGAATCCCGAGATCGTGCGCGAGGTGGAGTCGGCACTGGAGGCGAGGCTCTCGAACATGCTCAGCCACGCGGCCGAGAAGGTCGGCGGCGTGGCGCGCGTGGCGGAGATGCTCAATCTCTGCGATCGCAGTACCGAGCGAACGATCATGGAAGGCGTGGAGGGACAGGATCCGGAGCTCGTCGAGGAGATTCGGCGCCTCATGTTCGTCTTCGAGGATGTCCTGCTGGTCGACGACCGCGGCATCCAGGCGGTGCTCAAGCAGGTGGACCAGAAGGAACTCTGCCTGGCGCTCAAGACCGCATCCGACGCGCTCAAGGCGAAGATCTTCGCCAACATGAGCTCGCGTGCCGCCGAATTCGTGCGCGAGGAGATGGAGTACATGGGCCCCGTGCGCGTGAGCGAAGTGGAGGCGGCGCAGCAGCGCATCGTCGATCTGGTGCGACGACTCGAGGACGCCGGCGAGATCATCATCGCGGGGCGCGGGCGCGAAAGGGACCTGGTGGTCTGACATGTTCACGGATGGTGCGCCATGGCGGTGATCAAGCGAGGCGGCGCCGTCGGTGCGCTCGGCGGCGGCGGCGTCTTCGACCTCCGCGATGTGGAGCGTGCGGCGCGCGAGACGCTCGACCGGGCTCGCGACGAGGCCGAACGGATCCGCGCGGATGCGGCCATCGAGTCGCAGCGCGGGCTCGAGGCGCGGCAGGTCGCGGCGTACCGCGAAGGCTTCGAGCGAGGCGTGACCGAGGGGCGTGCGGCGGGGCAGCGCGAGGGTCGCGAGTCGGGACTCGTCGAGTCGCGGCAGGAAGTGGAGCGCCTGATCGCCGAGTGGACCACGACACTGGACGCATTCCGACGGCAGCGGCAGGAGCTCATCGACGGTCTCTCGCGCGAGGCGCTGCGCCTGGGCCTCGAGATTGCGCGGCGCATCGTGCACGCGGCGCCGCGCGGTGATCCCGAGCTGGCGGCGGTGCAGGCGGCGAAGGCGCTCGAGATGCTCGGGTCGCCCGCCGAGGCGATCGTCGTCGTGCATCCGGAGGATCGCGCGGCGCTGGAGCGGCATCTTGCGCCGCTGGCGCATCGGCTTGCCAGCGGCGAGGTGCGGCTTGCGGAGGATGCGTCGGTCGGTCGCGGCGGCTGCATCGTGCGCGCGGCGGGCGGGGAAGTGGACGCATCCGTCGAACCGATGCTCGATCGCGTCATCGACCTTCTGCTCGGGCCCATCCCGGAGGAAGCGGCGGCATGATCCACCTTGCGCCCTACTTCGAGACGCTGCGGCATGTGGAGCCGCGCCGCCTCTCCGGCACCGTGCGCGCGTGTCGCGGGATGGCGTTCGTCGTGGACGGGCTGCGCCTGCCGATCGGCGCAACCGTGCGCATCGAGCCGCGCGGCGAGACGCACGCGTGCGTCATGGGCGAGGTGGTCGGCTTCGACGGCGGCAGCGCGATGGTCATGGCGCTCGAGGGCGGTCACGGCGTGGCGGCGGGCGATCGCGTGGTGGGCGAGCCGCTTCCGGCGGCGGCCATGGTGGGTGACGGACTTCTCGGCCGGGTGCTCGACGCGCTCGGACGGCCGATCGACGGCGGTCCGCCGCCGGCGAGATTGCGACCGCGCACGCTTCAGCCCCGCACGATGAATCCGCTGCTGCGCCGACCGGTGCGCGAGCGCCTCGAGACGGGCATCCGGGCCATCGACTCGATGCTCACCGTCGGGCGCGGTCAGCGCCTGGGCATCTTCTCCGGCGCGGGCGTCGGCAAGAGTCTGCTGCTCGGCTCGATGGCGCGCCATTGCGCCGCCGATGTGGTGGTGCTGGCGCTCGTCGGCGAGCGCGGCCGGGAGGTGCGGGAGTTCGTCGAGGGCGCGCTGGGCGCCGACGCTCGCACTCGAAGCGTGGTGATCACCTCCACGGGCGACGAGTCGCCGCTCATGCGCGTGCGTGCCTGCCTCTCGGCCATGACCGTGGCGGAGCACTTCCGCGACGCGGGTCGCCATGTGCTGCTGCTGCTGGACAGCCTCACGCGATTGGCGCATGCCCAGCGGCAGGTGGGGCTCTCCGCGGGCGAGCCGCCCACCACGCGCGGCTATCCACCGAGCGTGTTCGCATCGATGGCGCGGCTGGTGGAGCGAGCGGGGGCCGTCGAGGGGCGTGGCAGCATCACCGCGCTCTTCAGCGTGCTGGTTGATGGCGACGATCTCACCGAGCCGGTCGCCGATGCCGTGCGCAGCGCGGTCGACGGCCATGTGGTGCTCTCCCGTGCGCTTGCGGCGAAGGGGCACTACCCGGCGATCGATGTGCTCGAGTCCGTCTCGCGCACGGCGGATGCGGTGTGCTCGGCGGAACTGCGCGAGCAGCGGCGTAGGCTGCGCCGGCTCCTCGCAGCGCATCGCGAGGTGGAGGAGCTGCTCTCGATCGGCGCGTATGCGCGAGGCTCGAATCCCGAGGCGGACACGGCGATCGCCCTTCGCGACCGAATGGATCGCTTCCTGCGGCAGGGCGCGGAGGAACCATCGAACTGGAGCGCGACCATTGCGTCGCTGTCGGAGCTCTGCGCCGAAGCGGATGCACTGCGCGCGAAGATGCCGACGGCGGGTGCAGGCGCCGTCGGCTCGACCGGCATGCCCGGTGTCGCCGGGGCGCCGCGCGCCGCACCGCGGCGCGAGGGAGTGGCTGCATGAGCGCCACGCGCGCCCTGCTCGACACGCTCCTGCGCGTCCGACGGGACGCGGAGCTTCGCTCGCTCGTGTCGCTCGCCTCCGTGCATGGCACGCGCCGCACGCTGGCGGAGGAGATCCGCGAGGCGACCGAATCCATCGAGGCCGCACGCGCGTCGCTCGGCGGCGCGCTCGAAGGCCGCATCGATGCCGACGCACTGCGGCTCGGCGCGCAGGGTGCCATCATGCACGAGCTGCGCCGGCGGCGCTCCATCGCGTCGCTCGCATCGACGGAGCCGGCGCTTGCTCGCGCGCAGCGCATGGCGGCCGATGCCGCGGCGAAGCGCATGGGCGTGGAACTGCTGCTCCAGCGTCGCGCGGCGGAGGCGCGTCGCCGCGAGTCACGGATCGAGCAGGCCGCCATGGACGAGATCGCCGCACGGCATGCAGGAGGCTGGGCGTGAGATCGATCCTTCGAGCCGCGATCGTCGCCCTGGGCGTCTTCGCCCTGGTGAACCTCGTGCTGATCGGCGCCGCGCTGGCCTGGCTGTTCTCGACGGGCCGCATGGACGGCGAGCGCTTCCAGCGCCTTCGGGAGATCGTCGCGACGCCCATCGAGACCGAGCGCCAGGCGATCCAGCTTGCGGCCGACCGCGCAAGCGAGGACGCGAGACTGGAAGTGGAGCGTCGGCGACTCGGCGAGCTGCCGCGCACGAGCGCGGAGCGAGCGGCCGAGATCGACCGCGGTCTCGATCAGGCGCAGCTTCGTCGTCGAATGGTCGAGGAGGAGGCTCGCCTGCTCGGTCGCTCGCTCGAGACGCAGGCTGCGCTCCTGCGCGAGCAGCAGTTGCAGCTCGAGCAATCGTCCCTGCGCCTTCACGAGCGCGTCGATGCGGAGGCCGTGGAGCGACGCGACGCGCAGTTCCGCAAGACCGTGCAGCTGCTCGAGGCGGCGCCGCCCAGGCAATCGAAGGAGTGGCTGCTCGAGCTGGTGTCGACGGGCCGCCGCGACGAAGCCGTCCGGTATCTCAATGCGATGAACCGTTTCGCGGCCTCGCGTCTTCTTCGCGAGCTGAAGAGTGCGGAGGAGACGGCGCTTGCAGCCGATCTCCTCGAAGCGCTGCGGCGCCGGAACCTCAATGGCCTCGACTCCACTTCCTGAGATCCGCACCGGAACACCCGCGCCCTCGCCCGGCGAACGCTCGTCGCCGAGCGAGGGCGCCCGAACATCGGCCTGGCGGCCGCACGAGCAGTCGATCGACGCGGATGCGGGCCACGCGTCATCGCGTCAGACGTTCGACCAGCGAGGCTCGAACGCCCGCGACGCAGGCGGGTCGCCGCTCCCGGCCTCATCGTCGGCGCCCCCGGCCCTCTCGCTGACGCAGGATGTGGGGACATCGCTGCTGGGGCTTCAACTGCTTCCGATCGAGCTGCTGCTCGCCGAGTCATCCGTCGCTGATGAGGCCCTGGTCCGCGGTTCAGGCGTCGATGCGTCCATTGCGGGAGGAATCGTCGGAAACGGCGCCACGGCACTTCATCAGCGAACGGGCGAGCAGGTGATCGGCGCCATGCGCGATCCGGGCGGCGCCGCAGGCGCAGAGCTTGCGCTCCGCGCAGCGAACGCCGGCCTCCGGCTGATCGAGCGCGGGCTTCAGGCATTGCTCCAGCAGCGCGGTGGAGAGCTCATCATGCGGCTTTCGCCGCCGGAACTGGGGGTGCTCGAGATCCGCATGCGCTGGGAGGCCGGTCGCATCGAGGTGCTCTTCCGAGCCTCGACGGCGCAGGCACGCGGATTGCTTGACGGGAACCTCGGCATGCTCAGGCAATCGCTCGAGCGGCATGGCGTCGGCGTCGGACGGCTCGTGGTCGAGCCGCCGAGTCTCCCCGCGACCGAGGAGTCGGTCGCGATGGAGGTCGGTCAATCGTTCGACGCGGCCGGCCGCGAGAGCAGGGGTCGGCAGGAGGCCGAGCGCGAACTTCGATGGCGGACCGAAGCGGATCTCGTCTTCGGCCGCGCGCTCCGACCCGTCAGTGCGATCGGTGCCACGGCAGCCGAAGGACCTCCGCCATGTTCACCGCCCCGACCAGCGCCTCCAGCCAGATCCTCCCCAGCCGCTTCGGCGAGCTGAAGAGCGAGGACTTCGTCAAGCTCATCTTCACCGAGCTGCGAAACCAGGATCCCTTCAAGCCCAACGACTCGAGCGAGCTGCTGAAGCAGATCGACTCGATCCGCAGCATCCAGACGAACATGGAGCTGGGCGAGCGCCTCGAGAAGGTGGCGAACTCGTCGCAGCTCGGCACGGTCGCCGATCTCATCGGCCGCTATGTCAAGGGCATCTCCACTGAATACACGCCTGTCGCCGGCACCGTGGTCTCGGTGCATCCGACGAGCAATGGCGCGCTGCTGGAGCTCGAGAACGGGTCGTACATCCCCTCGAGCATGATCCAGAGCATTCTCGACGGCCCGCCTGCAGGAAGCGGCGCCTGATCCCAGGCGCGGAGGTGCGCGACCCATGCCCAGCATCAACTCCATGATGACCGGCCTCTCCGGGCTCCTCAACAGCACGAGGCGCCTCGAGGTGACCGGCAACAACATCGCGAATGTCAACACGACGGCGTTCAAGGCCAACCGGGCGCACTTCGTTCCGCTCTACGGCAGCGCGAACGGCACCTCGGCCATCATGACGCAGTCCGGTCTCGGGCCGCTGCCGGGAGGCATCGGCATGGGCTCGATCTTCACCGGCATGTCGCGGAACTGGAACCAGGGACCCATTGCGGCCACGGGCATCGCGACCGACATGGCGATCGACGGCACGGGCTTCTTCGTCGTGGCCAATGGTTCCGGCGTGCGCTACACGCGCGACGGCACCTTCTTCCTCGACGGCGCGGGAAACCTCGTCACGCGCAACGGTCTGTTCGTGCAGGGATGGCCCGTCGATCCGAACGGCAGCATCATCCAGAACGGCCTCGCGCCCATCAACATCCCGCTCGGCTCGCTCTCCATCGCGGCCGCCACGAGCGCCGTCGCCATCGGCGGCAATCTCAATGCCAACGGCATCGTGGCGACGCAGGGGTCGCAGCACCTGAGCCAGATCCTCTACCTCGATGCGGCGCTCACGCAGCCGGCGGTGGGCGACGAGGATCTCATGGTCACCACGCTCTATGTGGACGACGGCACGGGCAGTCCCCTCGTCGCATTCGATCCGGCCGATCCCAATCGCACGATCACGCTGAGCGGCATCACGAAGGGCGGCAAGCCGGTCCCGGCGCAGACCTTCGCGATCTCGGCCACCGCAGTGCCGGGCTCGATCGCGTTCGGCACCACGCTGAACGACTTCGCGGCGTTCGTCGCCGCGTCGCTCGGACTCGACGACACCACGGTGAACGGTCAGAGCCTGGGCGGCGGCGCGTCGATCGTGAACGGGCAGCTCGTCATCACCGGCAACGAGGGCACGGTGCAGGACCTCACGCTCGAGCAGGCGAACATCACCGTCGGCGGCGCCGCGGCGGGCATGACCAATCCCTTCGAGTTCACGAAGGTCCGCTCGAGCGACGGCGAGAGCGTTCGCACCACCATCGCCGTCTACGACGCGCTCGGCGCGGCGACGATGCTCGACCTGACCTTCGTGCTCGAGTCGCGCGATGCGGACGGTTCGACGACATGGCAACTGCTCATCGAGAGCAACGATCCGTCCGTCCTTCCCCGCGCGATTCTCGTCGAGAACATCCAGTTCAACGGCGTCGGGGCGCTGCTGGGACCGACGAGCATCTCGCTGTCGGTGCCGCAGGGCACGCCGCCCGCATCGGGGCCCGGCACGGGCATCACGATCGATCTCGCCAGCGCGCTCGGCCCGCTGCGGGCGCTCGCGTCGACGAGCGCCATCTCTTCCGTGGCCAACGACGGAGCGCCTCCGGGAACGCTCACCACCTTCGCGGTCGATCCCGCGGGGCAGGTGATCGGCGGATTCACGAACGGACTCACGCGCGTGCTCGGGCAGCTTGCGCTCGCGCGCTTCGGCAACAACGACGGTCTGCTCGAGCTCGGCGACAACCAGTTCGGCGCCACCGATCGATCAGGTGATGCGATGGTCGGCGCCGCGGGCACCCTCGGTCTCGGTCGGGTGATGAACGGCGCCCTCGAGCAGGCCAATGTCGAGCTCTCGCAGGAGTTCGTCGACATGGTGCAGGCGACGACGGGCTTCAGCGCCGCGAGCCGCGTGGTCACGACGGCGGACGAGATGATCCGGAATCTGCTCGCAATGGGGCGGTGATCGCGTCGGCGGACGGGTCGCGATCATCGTCGCCGATCGACGGCGCCGGAACGGGCGGCTCGGCGCGGTCGTGACGCTCGACGCGCGAGAGCGAGGCATCGAAGAGGTCCATGGCGCGACGGACGGCGGGATGCCGCAGCAGGCGCTCCTTCGCCTCAGTCAGTTCCGCGCCGCTTGGGAGCGGCTTTTTTTTTTCGGCTGCGTGGACCGGCGGCGCGGCCGGCGCCGCCGCGGCGGTTGGTGGTGGGGGCGCCGGGGGCGGCGGCGTCGGCGGCAGCGTCGAGACGGGGCGTCGCGTCGTGACCGGCGCCGGGGGTGCCGCGCCGCCCGAGGCGATCGCACTCCGCACGGGCATGAGTCGATCGGCGAGCGCGAGTCGCACCACGGCGGCATCGAGCAGCGTGCGGGGCGTCGACGCGGAGCGTGCGTGACGCGCCGCCGCATCGCAGAGGGCGATGTGATGGACGAGCGCCTCCGGTGCCGCGCCCTGCGCCTGCGCGGCGGCCGCGGATCGCGCCTCGGCGCCGAGTTCCAGGATCGTCGAGTCGCCGCCGCAGACCTTCGCGATCAGGAGCGTGCGGAAGCGATCCGCCAGGAGCTCCAGAGCGCGCTCGACCGAGAGGCCCGTCTCCAGCAGCGCCGAAACGCGCTCGAGCGCGGCACGGGCGTCGCCGGCCTGGATCGCGTCGATCACCTCCGCCACGCGCGCCTCGTCCGGGAGGCCGAGGACCTCCTCGGCGACGCGCCGCGTGAGCATGCCATCCGACGCGGCGATGAGCCGGTCCGCGAGCGACAGCGCATCGCGCATGGAGCCGTTGGCCTGCCGCGCGATCAGGTGGATCACCTCGTCGTCGGCCTTGATCTGCTCGCGCTCCAGGATGCTGCGCAGGTGCTCCGAGACGAGCGAGGCGGGAATCGCGCGGAAGTCGAAGCGCTGGCAGCGGCTCTGGATGGTGGCGGGGACCTTGTGCGCCTCGGTGGTGCAGAGGATGAACTTCACATGCGACGGCGGCTCCTCCATCGTCTTGAGCAGCGCGTTGAACGCCGGCGTCGTGAGCATGTGCACTTCGTCGATGATGTAGACCTTGTTCGGGCTCCGCGCCGGGGCGATGCCCGCGGCCGCGATGAGATCCCGCGCATCGTCGATGCCGCGGTTGCTCGCGCCGTCGATCTCGATCACATCCATGTCCTGGCCGCGCATGATGGCCGAGCGGATCTGCTCCGCCTCGCCCTGGTCCCTCACATTGATGGCGGCGGCGAAGATCCGCGCCATGCTCGTCTTGCCGACGCCGCGCGTGCCGCAGAAGAGGTACGCGTGCGCGATCCGGTTCTGCGCGATGGCATTCTTGAGCGTCCGCGCGATGGGCTCCTGGCCGACGATCTCGTCGAAGGAGCGGCTGCGGTAGCGCCGCGCCAGAACGGTGTAGCCGCGCGAGCCGTCGACCGCGCCCTGGGCGCCCTGTGCGCCTGGCGCGCCGGCCGCACGGGATGCAGCGGCCTCGCTGCGCGCGGACGCGGCATCGCCCCAGATGGGCGGCGTGTCGGCGTTGGTGCTGGCATTGGCGGGACGGCTGGCCACGACGGTTCCAAGTTCAATCGACGACGCGGAGGACGGTCAGGTTGCCGAGGGCTCGGACGCCGCCGTTGAAGGCTGCTGCCGTCAGGCCCTGACCTGGTTCCCGGGACGACCGTCCAACGGTCCCGACCGTCCTCCGTCGTCGTCGAGGTCGGAATCCTAGCAGACGCGCCGAGCGCTTCGGGCCGTGGCGTAGACTCGCGGCATGGATGACGAACGGGCGTTCGATCGCGAACCACGGATCGAGCCGACCGTGCCCGGCGGCACCTCGACCTTCGAGGCCAGTGCGCAGCGCGCGGGCCGCATCTTCATGCTGGTGGTGCGCAGCCTCTTCATGGTGCTGCTCGTCACCGTCACCATCCTGACGGTGTCCAGCACGCGCGCCTCGGGCGAGTTCACCTTCTCCACGGTCGCGGGCCTTGCGATCGCCAGCGCCGCGGTCGGCCTCATCGTGATCCTCGTCGACGCGATGACGCCCAACAAGCGTCTCGCGAGCGTCGTCGGCATCTACATCGGCGTGTCGGTGGGCCTGATCGCCGCCGTGGGACTCGGTTCGCTCATCGACATGGTGATGAGCGCCTGGGAGCTCAAGGAGATCGAGCAGATCCGCCTCTACACGAACATGGCGAAGGTCGTGATCGGCCTGATCATCTGCTACCTCACGGTCTCGGTGGTGCTGACCACGAAGGACGACTTCCGGCTGGTCATTCCCTATGTGCAGTTCGCGCGGCAGCGCCGCGGCCTGCGCCCGCTGCTCGTGGATTCGAGCTCGCTCATCGACGGCCGCATTCGCGAGGTGATGGCCAGCGGGTTCGTCGACGCCCCGCTCGTGATTCCGCGGTTCGTGCTGGAGGAACTGCAACGGCTCGCGGACGACGGCGACCGCACGAAGCGGCAGAAGGGTCGCCGGGGGCTCGATCTGGTGCCCGAGCTTCAGCGCATGCCGGATGTGGACCTGACGGTGGAGGAGATCATCGCGGAGGGCGTGCCGGTGGACCGCATGCTGCTGGACATCGCGGAGAAGGAAGGCATGCGCGTGCTGACGACGGACGCGAATCTCGAGCGCCTCGGCGAGATCCACGGCGTCACGGTGCTCAATCTGCATCGGCTCGCCAGCGCCGCGCGGCCGGTCTCGGCCGTGGGCGACGGACTCACGGTCACGATCGCTCGCGTCGGCGAGAACGAGGGGCAGGGCGTGGGCTTCCTGCCCGACGGCACGATGGTGGTGGTGGAGGATGCGGCCGCACGCATCGGCGAGACGCTGCCGGTCACGATCACGAACATGCTCCAGACGCAGGCGGGTCGATTGCTCTTTGCGCGCTGGGAGCCGCGGCTCGAGGACGGGACGCCGAGCGAGGCACCGCGCATGGCGGAGGCGGCGACGAACCAGCCGCGGTTCACAGGCCGCGCCCAGGGGCGCAGCGATCAGAGTCCGCGAGGACGAAATCCCCGGCGCTGAGCCTTCGGAGCGACTGCATGGCGTCATGGGGGACATGGCGTGCGTGCCGACGCGCGATTCATTCGATCGGGCGCCTCGGACGGCATCGCGCAGCACCTACACTGGTCCCGTGAGCGATCCGCGAACGAGTGCGAGCTATCCGGAGTCCGTGCAGGCACTCATTGCCGAGTTCTCGAATCTGCCCGGGGTGGGGCGACGCACCGCCGAGCGCCTTGCGTTCTGGGTGCTCAAGGCCGATCGCGCCGAGGCGCTTCGACTGGCGGAGGCGATCACGCAGGTGAAGGAGCGCGTCCGGCACTGCGGAATCTGCTGGAATCTCACGGACTCGGATCCATGCCGCGTCTGCGCCGATCCTCGTCGCGACGCGTCGCTGGTGCTGGTCGTTGAGCAGCCGCGCGATCTCGTGAATCTCGAGCAGACGGGCATGTTCCGCGGCGTCTATCACGTGCTCATGGGACGGGTGGATCCACTCGACGGCGTCGGGCCCGAGAGCCTCACGCTCGCGGATCTGGTGCGGCGCGTGCGGGATCCGGCGCGAAATGCGCGAGGCGTTCCCGTGGCGGAGGTGATCCTCGGCATGAATCCGGATCTCGAGGGCGACACGACGGGTCTCGTGGTGGCGGAGCGCCTTCAGGAGACGGGCGTGCGCGTCACGCGCCTGGCGCGCGGCCTGCCGAGCGGATCGCAGATCGAGTACGCCTCGCGCGCCGTGCTCGCGGATGCCATCGCGGGGCGTCGAGACCTGGAATAGCCCGATGCGCTTCGAGGCCTCCCAGCATCAGCGTCTCTCGCAGCAGCAGCGGCTCGCGCCGCGCATGATCCAGACGATGGAGATCCTCCAGCTCCCCGCCCAGGAGCTGCGGGAGCGCATCGAGCAGGAGCTGGAGCTCAACCCGACGCTGGAGCTCGCGGAACCGGGCGCGGACGGCGCCGATGGCGCGGACGGTGCCGATGGAGTCGAAGGCGCAGAGGGTGCGTCGGACGAGCGCAGCGCCGCGAGTGCGGAGGCGCCGTCGACGACCGCGCGGGAGCCGTCCGAACGACCGCTCCGCGTGACCGAGGACGGCGCGAACTTCGAGCTGGCGCGGGAGTTCGAACGCAGCTACAGCGAGGGCGACGAGGAGAGCGCGCCGCGCATGCGAACCCGCGCCGATGACGGTGCCGGCGACCGCAAGCACGAGGCGATGGCGAACACGCCGGATCGTGCGGAGAGTCTGGCCGATTCGCTGCGTCGGCAATGGGGTCTCGCGGAGGTCCCCGAGTCGGTGGCGCTCGTGGGGCGCCAGCTCATCGAGTATGTCGGCGAGGACGGACTGCTCGGCGCGGACCTCGCCACGATCGCGGCGCAGAGCGACGACGCGCCCGGGGGGCCGTTCACCGTCGAGCAGCTGACCGAGGCGCTGACGATCGCGCAGGCGTTCCTGGAGCCGCCGGGAATCCTGGCGCGCGATCGACGCGAGTGTCTTCTGCTCCAGGTGCAGGCGCGGATCGCGGGTGTTCCGGAGCCGCCGGAGGCGGCGGAGCTTCCGGCGTGGCGCGACGCGGAGCGGCTGCTGCGGGATCACTACCAGGACCTGCTCGGCAATCGCATTCCGCAGATCGAGGAGAAGGGCGAGATCGATCGGGAGCGCATCGCGACGGCCAAGGGCGTGCTGAGGAAGCTGACGCTCAATCCCGGCGCCGACCTGACCACCTCGACGGAGCGCCACATCGTGCCGGACATCGTGGTCGAGTACGACGCCGATCGCGACGAGTATGTGGCGAGCCTCGCCGACGGCACCGTGCCGCCGCTGCGCATCGCGGAGCAGTATCGACGCATGGTGCGGGATCGACGAGTGGAGGCGTCCACGCGCCGCTACCTCTCGGAGCGCCTGCGCGGCGCCGGCGCGCTGATCGAGGCGGTGGAGCAGCGCCAGGCGATGCTCCTGCGCGTGGCGCAGGCGGTCGTGTCGCGCCAGCGCGACTGGTTCGAGCAGGGGCCGGAGCACCTGCGACCGCTGCCGATGGGCGATATCGCCGATCAACTCGGCGTGCATGTCGCGACGGTGAGCCGTGCCGTGGCCGGAAAGTGGGCGTCGACACCGCGAGGGCTCGTGGAACTGCGCCGGTTCTTCGGCGGCGGACTCGAGACGAGCGACGGCGGGGAGCTGAGCTTCGAGGCGGTGCGCACGCTCGTGCGCGAGATCATCGACGGCGAGGACAGGACGAAGCCGCTCTCGGACGAGGCGATCGCCACCGCGCTGCGAGCCCGCGGCGTGACGATCGCTCGACGCACCGTGGTGAAGTACCGCGAACAGCTCGGCATTCCGGCGACGCGATTGCGCAAGGTCCACGCCTGAGCCGCCGTGCAGCCGGTCTGATACAGTGCGGCCGACGGAGACCCGGCGTGACTTCCATTCGAGAGGAACTCAGCCGCTTCGGCCCGGATCGATGCGACCCGATGAGCGTGGCTGATGCCCGCGCCTGGTGTGCGGATCAGACGCGGCGCCGCAGCGAGAACTTCAGCGTGCTCAGCGCGCTCGTGCCGGAGTCCGTGCGCGGCGACTTCGCCGCGCTCTACGCGTTCTGCCGATGGTCCGACGACTTGGGCGACGAGATGGGCTCCAGCGTGGAGTCGCTCGAACTGCTGGCGTGGTGGCGCCGGGAGCTGGAGGCATGCTTCGACGGCTCGCCCCGACATCCGGTGTTCATCGCGCTTCGACCGACGATCGAGCGGCACGACCTGCCGCTCGCGCCGTTCAGCGATCTCATCGGCGCGTTCGAATGGGACCAGCGGCAGCGCCGCTGGCCCACCTGGAACGAGCTCCGCGCATCGTGCCGAGGCTCGGCGGATCCGGTGGGACGACTGGTCCTGATGATCCTCGGCGAGCCGCGCGACGACAGCCGCTTCGCCCCGAGCGACGCGATCTGCACGGCGCTCCAGCTCACGAACCATTGGCAGGATGTCCGTCGCGATCTCCTGGAGCGCGATCGCATCTACATTCCTTCGGAGGCAAGCGCCGCCGTTCCCGACTTCGAGGCAAGACTCGCGTCGACGGCGCGCCGGGGGTTTGCGCCCGACCGCGAGTTCCTCGCGGCGTATCGCGAGGTCCTTCGCACCTGCGTGGAGCGGACCTGGACGCTCTGGCAGGAGGGCGAAGTGCTGCTCGATCGCGTGAAGCCCGCGCACCGTCCGCTCATCTGGCTCTTCTGCGCGGGCGGTCAGCATGTGCTTCGGCTCGTCGAGGCGTGGGGCTTCGAGAGCTGCCTGCTTCGCCCGCGCATCTCCCGGCCGCGCAAGGCGTGGCTCGTGGCGCAGGCGTGGTGGCAGTCGCGACGATCCCGGAGCATGGCCGCGTGACGCTCGTTGCCACCACGGCATCGCCGTCCGAGGCGCTCGTTCGCAGCGCCCGGGTCTGCGAGGAGATCACGCGCCGCCGCGCGCGGAACTTCTACTACGGGCTGCGCCTCACGCCGGAGCCCGAGCGCTTCGCGATGTTCATCATCTATGCGTGGATGCGACAGGCCGACGACATCGCGGACGCGGCCGGTCCCGACGCCGCCGAGCGCTGCCGTCGCATCGACCTCTTCCGCGGCGCCACGGACGCCGCCTTCGCGGGGGCGCCGATCGACGACACGCCGCTCTGGACGGGCTTCACGGAGGTGACGCGCCGGTGGCCCGTGCGTCGGCAGGACTTCCACGACATGCTCGACGGCCAGCTCGCCGACATCCGCAACGAGCGCCACGAGAGCTGGCAGGATCTGCGGCGCTTCTGCTATCGCGTGGCGAGCACCGTCGGGTTGATCTGCATTCACATCTGGGGCTTCCGCGATCCCGAGGCGCCGGCGCTCGCGATCGACCGCGGCATCGCCTTCCAGCTCACGAATGTGCTGCGCGACTTCCGAGAGGACTTCGACGCCGGCCGCATCTATCTGCCTGCGGACGAGTTCGCGGCGATGGAACTCACGCCGGAGGCGCTGCGGCGCTGGCAGCCCGCGGACCGCTGCACGGAGTTCATCCGCGCACAGGCGGAGCGCGCCCGATCGCACTATCAGAGCTCGCTGGCGCTGGACACCATGATCTCGCGCGGCTGCGAGCCGACGCTCTGGGCGATGACCACCATCTATCGCGGGCTGCTCGAGAAGATCCTCGCGGATCCCGAACGCGTGGTGCGCGAGCGCCGCATCCGCCTCAGTGCCGCGCGCAAGGCGTGGATCGCGTTCCGCGCCCGCTTCAAGGCCGTGTCCACGGGAAGCGCATGACGCCCGAGCGGGTGGCCGTGGTCGGCGGCGGACTGGCGGGCATCGCGGCGGCGCTGCGGCTCGCGGAGGCGGGCGTGCGCGTGACGCTCATCGAGACGCGCGGCAAGCTCGGCGGGCGCGCGACGAGCTTCGTCGACCCGCGCAACGGCGCGGTGCTGGACAACTGCCAGCATGTCGTCATGGGCTGCTGCACGAACCTGCTCGACCTGTACGACCGGCTGGGCGTGCTCGACTCGATCGAATGGCAGTCATCGACATGGTGGGCGGATCCGCCCGGACCGCCGGTGGAGCTGCGACCCGGCTGGCCGCCGGCGCCGCTGCATCTCGCACCGAGCTTCCGCAGGTTCAGCGTGCTCGATCCGCGCGAGCGTCGCGCGGTGGGACGCGCCATGTGGCGCTTGATCCGCATGGGGTTCGCCGGCCGCGAGCGCTGGCGCGGGAGAACCTTCGGCGACTTCCTGAAGGAGATGGTGCAGCCCGAGCGCGCGATCGAGCGCTTCTGGCAGCCCGTCGTGGTGAGCGCGTGCAACCTGCCGATCGAGCGCGTCGATGCAGGCGCCGCGATGCAGGTCTTCCAGGAGGGCTTCCTCGGGTCGAAGTTCGCCAGCGCCATGGGACTGAGCCGCGTGCCGCTCGTGGAGCTCTACGACCCGGCGCACGAACTGCTGGCGCGGCAGGGGGGCGAGCTGCGCCTCGGCGTCAGCGCGAAGGCGCTCGCATTCGATCGCGATCGCGTGACGGGCGTGATCACCGACGAGGGCGTCGTGCCCGCGAATGCGATCGTCGCGGCGCTGCCGTGGGATCGCCTCGCGAAGCTCTGCTCCGAGTCGCTGCGAGCGGCGGATCGACGACTTCAGCGGCTCGACGCGTTCGCGCCGAGTCCGATCCTGGGCGTGCATCTCTTCTTCGATCGTCCGATCCTTCCGACGCCCAACCTCGTCCTGCCCGGTCGCGCGGTGCACTGGCTCTTCGACAAGGGGCGGAGCGAGTCGGGGCACCATCACCTGCATGCCGTCATCTCCGCGGCGGACGCGTGGATGGAGCTCGACGAGGCGGAGATCGCGCGCCGCGTGATCGCGGACATCGAGTGGGCGATTCCCGAGTCGATCCCGTGCGCGCCGGTCGAGGTGCGCAGCGTGAAGGAACGTCGCGCCACCTTCGCCATGATTCCCGGCATCGACTCGAAGCGGCCCGGCGCAGCGCCCGACCTGGTCGGTCTCGGAAGCGGCTGCCGCAATCTCTACCTTGCCGGCGACTGGTGCCGAACGGGCTGGCCGGCCACCATGGAAGGCGCCGTGCGAAGCGGATACGCGGCGGCGGCGGCGATCGTCGGCACGGGGGGCCCCGTTCCCGACCTGCCGATCTCGCGACTTGCGCGGCTCATGGGCCTTCGATGAGCACCGCGTCGTCCGAGCCGCCGGAGCCGGGCATGCCGCACGAGTCGGCGCGGCCCGCCGAGCCGCATGAACCTGCGGAGTCCCAGCGGCGTGCCTTCACCGACGAGGTGCTCTCGCGCCTGCGCGGCGCCGGCTTCGCGCTCGCGGGAGTGTGCGACGCGCGAGCCTCGGATCACGCCGAGGCCTTCCGCGCCTGGCTCCGCGACGGCCGTCACGGCGAGATGGCGTACATGGCCGAGCACATCGAGCAGCGCATCGATCCCGGCGTGATGGTGCCGGGCGCCCGCAGCATCATCTGCGTCGCGGATCGATATCACGACGGGCGCCGCGCCGCACGCGACGGCCACGCACCGCGCGGCCGCGTGGCGCGCTACGCCCAGGGCGGCGACTACCACGAGATCCTCCGATCACGACTGGAGCCGCTCGCGCGGGAGTGGCGCACGCGCTTCGATCCCCATCGATTCCGTGTCTGCGTCGATACGGCACCGATCATGGAGCGGGAGCACGCGATGCGTGCGGGTCTCGGCCGCATCGGCAAGCACACGCTGCTCATCGGCGAGGGCGCCGGCAGCTGGCTGCTGCTCGGCGAGATCGTCACCACCTGGCCGCTGCTGCCGACCCGCGCAACACCGGCGCCCGCCTCGGCCGATCCCTGCGGATCGTGCACTCGCTGCATCGATGCATGCCCCACGCAGGCGATCACGCCCTGGTCCGTCGACGCGTCGCGCTGCCTCAGCGCCATCACGATCGAGCACTCGGGCGAGGTGGATCCGGCGCTCGAGCGAGCGCAGGGCGAATGGCTCTTCGGCTGCGACGACTGCCAGGAGGTCTGTCCGCACAACCAGCCCACGCGCCGGTCGCGCCGGGCCGGCGCCGGCGACGCGTATCGACCGACCCATCGATCGTTCGATCCGCTCGAGCTCCTGGATTGGACGGAGGCGGATCGGGATGCAGCGAATCTCTCGCAGGTGTTGCGTCGCGCCACCCTCACCATGATGAAGCGAAGTGCGATTGCGATCCTCGGGGCGCACCTGCGGAGGCATTCGGACGATGCCGTCGTGCGTGGACGACTGCAACGAGTGGCCGAGGATCCTCGCGAGGACCGTCTGCTGACTCGCGCTGCGATGCGGGCGCTCGACTCTCGCTGAGTTGCGCTGCATCGCGCTGACGAGCGCGTCTTCGCACTGCCGCTGAAGTGCGGAAATCCCCGGCGAGCACGCTCAGCCGGGTGGAGCGCCGCCGGCGCCGCCCATCATGGCGCCCATCGCCTTCATCATCTCCTCGGTGAAGGCAGCCTCCGCCGCGTCCGCGTCGGGGAACTCGCCCGCGTCGATTCGGGCCGCGAACGCCCTTGCTGCGGCACCCATCATCTGCGCCATCGTGTTCATGGTCGGGATCATCTGGGCGGCCATCACGGCGCCCTGCCCCGGAAGCATGGCCTCCATGAAGCCGTCGATGTCGAGATACCACGCGCCATCGACCTTCACTGCGGGAACCACCTGCGGGCCCATCGGCGTCTGCAGTTCGATCTTCGCGCTGTCCTCCTCCACGCTCACGAGTTTCGCGCCCGAGGGCAGGCCGACACCGCCGGCAGCGCTCACCTCGAGCGCCTTGCCGTAGGCGCGCTCCGAGGCGGCAAGGACGGGCTCCATCGCAAGCGTCGAGTTCTGCATGGCCGTGACGAGTGCCGCGTTGCTCGAGCGATAGGTGCCTGCGGCGCGGCGAGCGCCCTCGGCGCTGCCGGCTCCGGCGTTCAACCACTCCACGAGCAGTTCGGGCGTCGGCGCGCCATGGCCCGCGCCCTCGACGGCGAGTTCTCCACCCGTCGCGGACGGCTTGGACGATCCCGGTCGCTCGAGTTCCGCGAGTGCGGCTTCCGCCGTGGTGCGAAGTCCCGCCACCGCGCCGCTGTTCACGAGCGCCGGCGTGCGCAGCATTCCGATGGTCTCGATCGCGGCCGTGTATTGCTCCTTGGCGCGGGTGATGGCGTCGCGGGCCTCTCCCTCGGCCTTGGTGGCCGCGGGTCCGAGCTGGGCGGACTCGCCCCAGCCGCCCAGCGCATCGAGCTGCCGAAGCAGTGCGGCATGATCCGTCAACGCAAGCCCGCGCACCACGAGCGCCTGCGCCAGCGCAAGCTGCGCGGAGGCCTGCGCAATCCTCGCGGAGTCGCTCGACATCGGATCGCTGCCGGTGCTTGCCTGCTGCGCCTGCGTGGTGCCTCGCTCCAGGCTTCCCAGCGCCGCCTCGTAGCGGGCATCCAGATCCGCAGCCATCGTGGCAAGGACCTGGTCCATGCGCGTCTTGGCGCCGGCGCGAATCTCGCTTGCGCCGCGTCGGGCCTTCGCCGCCGACTCGCGCGCCTTCTCCGAGAGTTCCTGTAGACCCTTGATCGCGCTGTCGGTGACCGCGAGCATCGAGACGCCGCCGGCGCCGAGCGTCTTGGCGCTGGCAAGCTGCGGTGCGAGCACCGATCGCTCCGACTGCTGCCGGCCGAGCGAGCCGCGCAGGTCCGCATTGCGAATGCTCAGTTCCGCCGCCTGTTCGATGTACGGCAGCGCCTGCCGCGGTCGCAGCGACTGGGCCTGCGCTCGAAGCTGCTCGGCCTCCGCATCGAGGCGCCGTGCCTCCTCCTCAGTGGCCGCGAGCTGCTGGTCGACCTGCGCGACCGCGCTCTCCAGCGTCCTCATCTGGTTCTGAAGCTGGCGGAGCTGGCCCTCGGCCAGATCCCGCTGCGTCTTGAGCATGGTGCGCGATCCCGCGAAATCCACGCGGTCCAGCGGAACGGCGAGTGCTTCCAGATTCGCGGCCGCGGCAGCGGCGCGAGCCACTGCAAGCCGCTCCATCCGGTGCGAGATCTCAATCGAGGCTGCGACCATGAGATCGATCTCGGCGGCCTTGCGGTTGAGATTGGAGGCCAGCAGCAGCGCCGAACTCTTCTGCGCAGGCGTGCCGCCCGCCGACGACGCGAGCGACTGCGCGATGCGCCGCAGCTCGTTGGCCGTGGTCATCGCTTCTTCAGGAGTGGACGGCATCCGGCCGCCGGGAAGGGCCTTCTGACTCGCGGCAAGCGCCTGCTCGAATGCAAGCGAGGCGTTTCGCTGCGCCGCCGCCTGCGAATCCTCGCAGCCGACTGAGGCGAGGAACAGCGTGATCGCCGCCGCGGCGCCGAGCATGGACCTGTGAATGGTGGCCGTCATGGGGAGCGGCGAGGATACACGAGCGTGACCGAGCAGGCAGCGCGCGACGGGCCGGGACGGAGCGGGGCGGAACGGGTCGGTCGACTCGACGCCGTCAACGCTCGACGGGCTCTCCGTCCTCGGGCGTTCGGTCGATCGCGTCGAGCATCGGCGGCTCATAGTCCACCGGGTACTCGGGGCGGGGCTTGTACATGCTCCTGATCCACTGGAGCACATCCGCCCGCAGTGCCCGCGCGGATCCGGTGAAGATCGGCTTCCAGCCCTTCACATCGGGATGCGGATACCGCGCCTCGTCCCGCGGCATGCCGTACTGCACGATGAGGCTCGACTCGGGATCCTCGAAGTCGACGAGCGGCTGGTCGAGCTTCGATCGCAGGAGGATCAGGAGGTTCGTGTAGCGGACGCGCTCGTCCTTGCTGTTGCGTCGGTGCAGGAAGAACCGTCCCGCGTCGATGCCGCCGTGGCATTGGCTCGTCGCACAGGTGGGAATGAGCCACGCGTCGTGCACCTTGGTCCGGAAGAGGTTGAGCGTCCACGGCTCCGTGGCCACGCGCACGCGCGGGTAGAGATCCCGCGCCTTGAGGTCGAAGAGGAGCTTCATCACGCGCGCCGAGTCCCAGGAGAACATGCGATTGCGCTCCTCGCTGCCGGCGGGAACCATGCTGCTGGAGCCGTAGCGCGTCAGCAGATCGCGCACCACATCGGGGGGAATCTCCATGCGCGGCGGCTTGGCGAGATCGATCTCGTAGATGCGGATGAGATTGACATCGTCGGGCGAGACGAGGCGCGACGGAAGCACATCACGAAGCTGCACGGCGCCCGTGCGCCTGGGCTCCGGCGCGGATCGCCCGCTGCCGCCTGCGCCCGAGCCTTCGTTCGCGCCCGGGTCGGCAGTGCCGGCCCCTCCGCGCTTCGCCGCGGAGGCCCGCTCCATCGCGAGCTGAGCCTCCACCTGCTTGAGCAGCTCGCGGCCTTCGGGCACATCCACCTCGCGCGTGAGCGCCCGCAACTCCTCCGCGGCCAGGTCGAAGCGCTTCTCGCTGATGAGCCAGCGCGAGAAGGTGAGGCGCTTGTCCACTTCGTTGGGCTTGATCGCCTCGCGGAAGCGCTGGTACTTCTCGTCGAAGCCCGGTTCGAGCGTGACCTGGGACACGACTTCCCGCGGCATGCGATTGCGGATGCCGGCGACCTCGTAGTCGACGGCATCGAATCCGTCGTCGTGGATGAGCGCCCGGAGATGTGTGCCGTCGCGCCGATGGATGATCCCGTCCTGCCCGCCCTCCGGCACATCGACGAGCGGCACGATGGCCACGAGTCGTCCCTTGGAGAGGCTCGAGACCTCGCCGTGGCGGTCGCGAATGACGAGGGTGATCTCGTCCTCGGCCTGGACCACGCCGCCGACCTCCTTGTAGCGATCGATGAAGACCCAGACGCGGCGCGGCTTCGGCGGCGCAGGCGATGGCTCCGCGGCCGGCGGGGGCGCGGGTGATGCTTGCGGCGCTGGTGCGGGCGCTGAGGGTGCCGGCGGGAGCGCGGGCGATGCCGGTGGCGCCGGCGCGGGCGCGGCCGGCGCATCATCCGTCGCCGGCGCGAACGGCAACGCCGGCACGCCGGAGGAGACCAGCACGCTCCCCACGAGCGCATGGCACGCAATCCATCGATTCATGAGGCGGGCATTGTCCCGGCAGCGGCACACCGACGCAACCGGGCTGGCGGCAGGTCGAATGCACGGCTACCTTCCGGGCCCCACTCGCTTCGGAGGTCCTCCATGCAGCTTGGCGTCATGAGCGCTCTCTTCTCGGGTCGTCCGCTGGTCGATGTCTGTCGATTCGTCGCATCGAGCGGCCTTACGGCCATTGAACTGCCCGTGGGCGCCTACCCCGGCGCGCCGTTCTTCAACCCGGCGAAAGTGCTCGCCAGCGCCGCGGAACAGAAGCGCGTTCGATCGCTGCTCTCGGAGCACGGCCTGGTGCTCTCCGGTCTCGCGGTGCACGGCAATCCAGTTCATCCGGACTCGAGGATTGCGCGCGACCACCACCGCGCGTTCGAAACGGCCGTCAAGCTGGCGCCGAAGCTCGGTACCGATGTGGTCATCACCTTCTCGGGATGTCCCGGAGGATCTCGCGCCGATCGCACGCCCAACTGGGTGACCTGTCCGTGGCCGAACGACTTCACCGGAATCCTGAAGTACCAGTGGGACCGCGTGCTCGTGCCGTACTGGTCGACGCAGGCGAAGCTTGCTGCGAAGCACGGCGTGCGCGTGGCGTGGGAGGCGCATCCGGGCTTCAGCGTCTACAACCCGGACACGCTGATACGGCTGAGCGAGCGCGCGATGAAGGCGAGTGGCCTGCGCGGCAAGCCGGTGCTCGGCGCGAATCTCGATCCGTCGCACTTCTTCTGGCAGGGCATCGATCCGATTCTTGCGGCGAAGGATCTCGGCGAGGCGGGCCTTCTCTTCTATGTGCACGCGAAGGACACGGAGCTCGATCGGCACGAGGGCCCACGCAATGGCTATCTCGACGCGCGCCCGTACGGTGATCTCAATCATCGCGCCTGGAGCTTCCGCACCTGCGGCGACGGGCACGGCACGGAATTCTGGAAGCCGTTCGTGAGCATGCTGCGCCGTCATGGATACGACCATGTGCTCTCGATCGAGCACGAGGATGCGCTCATGAGCGTGGAAGAGGGCTTCCTCCGCGCGGTGGACTTCCTTGCGGAGTGCCTGATCGAGGAGCCGGCCGCGAAGCCGTGGTGGACCTGAACGGCCGCTCGCTCGGGTGGCGCCGTGGCAGGCCGGGGCCCGCTTCGCGTCAAACACTCGGTCGGGTTCGCAGCGAACCCGACCTCAACTCCGCGAAGCGGGCACTGGCCTGCCCACCTCATAACCGGCGCTGACCGCCGGCTGAGGCCTCGCGAGACTTTGAGCCACTTCGGGGGCTCTCCCTAACCGGAACCGGCGCAACTCGCGTCTCTCGGCTGCGACGGCGACGAGCCTACAACGAGGGTGTCCGTCCCGCGAATCGCGATAGGGTCAGGTTGATTCGGCCTGGCGCGCGTTGCCACTCGTCGGGCAGCCAGTGATCAAGTTCATCAGCCGGGGTTCCGGGCAGGTTCACGAGCAACTGTGTGAGGTAGACCTGTGGGTCGACTCCGTGGCGCCGGCACGAGCTCGTCAAGCTCGAGAGGATCAGCATGCTGCCCAGCCGCGTCGAGAACAAGATGAGGAAGTAGCGCGGTGCGTGGTCAGGCGGTCGGTGTTGCATTCGCACGCACGCTGCGAATCGAACCGCACTCGGAGCATCGCGCAACTGGCGACGGCAGGGGGCCGTAGCCGCACCGCAGACAAGCGCAGCGGCGGTGGCGAAGGAAGCGACGCGTCGTCGGGAACGCGAGAAGTAGGAGCCACCACAGCACAGCGGCGAGTGCAGTGTTGACTGCGAAGCCGAGTGGGAGGATGCGAAGCGGAAGGGCTCGCTCGCTCAAAGGGATGCTTCCTCCCTGCAGCGGGTCGATTGGTATGCCGGAGACCGTGATATGACCCACATCGCCAAACGAGCTCTGCAGTTGCACGGAGAGCATGGCGCGCAGCGGCCAGCCCGAGGCGAACTCGAGCATCGCGTGATCACTTACATAGGGGTAGTCATCACGCAAGCTCCAGTTGGCAGCGAGCAGCCCCGACCAAGTGGGCAGCGCATCCAGATCGGGTGATCGGCGAAACACCCATCCCGTGTTCACGGAAGGCATGGCTTGCCAGCTGTATGTCGCGCTCCAGAGAATCGAGTCGTACACATCAAACCGAGTGACAACATGGTTGGAATAGTGACCATGAGAGGAAATCGAGTCCTGCTGCGGCGTACGAAGAACGACTATGAGCCACGACACCACAACCGTAGTGACTGCACCGAGTAACAGAGCGATGAGGATTCGAGGGATCAAGTAGCGACGGAATCGCACGCAGATCAGCCTACCGCTCGCCTTGCTTGATGCACCCGCCCCGAGGTAGTGGTTGTGTCCGTTTGAGGACGGACCGCGACTGTGCCCACCACGCCAGCCAGATCGAGACGACGCAACCCGGGCAGAGAGCAGCTCCGGCCGCAGCGAGCCACGCCCAAGCGACGACTGCCGCCGGAAGTGCTCACGCATGAAGAAGTGCAGGCACTGCTCGCCGCCTGCTCGAAGCGGTGGACCGGCGTCAGGAACCGCGCCATGCTGGCCATCCTCTATAGGAGCGGCCTGCGCATCACCGAAGCGCTCAGCCTGCACGCGAAGGACGGCGACGCGACGGCAGGCACCGTCCGCGTGCTCCACGGCAAAGGCAACCGAAGCCGCACCGTCGGCATGGACCCCGGCGGATTCGCAATGGTCGCAGCGTGGGTCGAGAAGCGCGCGGCGCTCGGCATCGACCCGCACCAGCGTGGCCCGCTGCTCTGCCTGCGCGACGGCAGTGGGATCGAGTCGTCATGTATCCGCACGCGGCTCCCGCGTCTCGCCCGCATCGCAGGCATCCGCAAGCGCGTGCACGCCCATGGATTGAGGCACACTCACGCCGCTGAACTCCGCGCTGAAGGCATCGAAGTCGGCATCATCTCGAAGCAACTCGGGCACGCGAGCATCGCGACGACGGCCGTGTACCTCGATCACATCCAGCCGCTGCGAGCGGTGGAGGTGGTGAGGAAGAGGGCGTGGTCGAACGATGCCCCAATTGGGCGAAGACTAGGCAGTCGTTGTGCACTGTCCTCGTGAGCCGTCAGGCGCGGGCGTAGGGGCCAGGGTGCGGTACCCTTGCCGTGCGCGATGAACGCCGCTCGTAGTTCCCCCTGTATCGCCGAACGCGACGGCGTCATGTTGATCCAGGAACACCACGGGGTGTCTGTGGTGCGGCCGTGGCGTCGGCGGCATCATCCTTACATATTGGTGCTCGGAGTTGTCGGGATTGTGGCTGCTACCGCGCTCAATCTCACGCTTCCGTACGCGGGGATTCGCGCCACATTCATTCCGCTCTACTTCATCGGGCTGGTCGGCGTCGTGTACGGGCTCTATGGGCTGGCGAATCGGACGACGGTGACGATCACGGAGAGTTCGATTCGCGTGGGGCGCGGCCCCCTTCCGTTCACCGGCCACGATCGCAATCACAGCCGTCCCACGAGCATCCGTGTGGAGTACTTCAACAACTACCGCGCGTATCTGACATGGGCTACCTATGGCGAGACTTGGATTGTCGAGGCAACGCTTCGCGGAGGGCAGAAGGTGGTGCTCGATCTCGTTTGGAGTCGGCCGATTGCCGAGGCCATGTCAGCATTGCTCGACGAGGCGCTGTCAATGATGCCACCGCAGTCGTGAGGCGACATCGTCCGTGCCGCGACTGGCGCGGACGGCAGTGTCGACTTCGGCAGCAACGGTGACATTGTGGTCTCATCCAGTATTCTGACTGCCCGTCGCAGAGGAAGGTCACGACGGTTTCGGGCCGTCACCTTCGACGCCACTCAAGGGGAACCCGATGGTTTTCATCCTGGTGCTTCTGTTGCTGATCGTGGTGATCGCTGCGGCGATGGGCTGCGCGAACATGTACTTCCGATTGCAGGCCGCTGAAAGCGCATGCGAAGCAACGGAGGCGAAGTTCGCCGGTGTGACGGACGCGCGGAAGGAGCGAGAGCGCATCCTTGCGGAGACTGCGGTGGAGAGGGGCCGAGCGCTTCGGGCCACGCGACAGGAACTCTCAACACTGACGGTGGCGCTCGAACGCCTTCGCGCTGAAGCGAACGATGCCGAGGCTCGCGCCACTGCTGCGCGAGAGAACTACAACCGACTCTACGACGAGGCAACGCTCCCGGCGTATGGCTACTACGAGCGACAGTACGACTTCCCTGACAGCGAGCAGTACCGGTGCGCGCTGGACGACATCTGTGCCAAGCAGGCAGCGATGCTCAAAGCGAAAGAGGCCGCAACCATCAAGGGAAAGCTGGTCGGTGAGGCGCTCGGTCAGGCCAAGGCGCTCTTGCGACTGATGGTGCGCTCGTTCAACGGTGAGGCGGATGCGGCAATCGCGAAGGTCAAGTACGACAACGTCGAGGTAATGAAGGCGCGAATCAAGCGATCGTTCGAGATCATCAACTCCTTCGGGGAGCGATTCTCCTGCTCAATCTCGCGGGACTACTAGCGGCTGCGATTGGCGGAGCTGATGCTGGTGCACGAGCATCGCGAGAAGGTGCAAGAGGAACGGGAGGAGCAGCGGCTCATTCGAGAGCAGCTACGCGACGAGGCAATCGCCCGGCGCGAATTGGAAGAAGCGCAAGAGCGGGCCGAGAAGGAGGAGGAGCGCTACGAAGAATTGCTGGCAGCGGCTCGGGAAGCGGCGGCCCACGCAGCAGAGGCAGAGAGGGCGAGGGCGCAAGCGAAGATCGAGGAGCTTGAACGGCGCGTAGCGGAAGCCCACGCGAACAAGGAACGGGCCATCTCTCGGGCACAACAGACGCGATCGGGGCACGTCTATGTGATCTCCAACATTGGTTCGTTCGGCGAACATGTCTACAAGATCGGCATGACGCGGAGACTCGACCCGATGGATCGGATCTGGGAGCTCAGCGACGCTTCGGTGCCGTTCGACTTTGACGTACACGCATTGATCTACTCCGAGGACGCGCCGGCACTTGAAGCCACGTTCCACTCCGCGTTTCACCCGCACCGCATGAATCGCGTGAACTTGCGACGCGAGTTCTTCCGGGTCGAACTGACCAAAATCGTCGAGGTGGCGAGGTCGCACGGCGCGACTGTTGATTTCACAATGGTCGCGGAGGCGGAGCACTACCGGAGAACAGTGGCGCTCATCGAAGAGGAGCAGAAGTCGAGCCTTCCTGCCGCGGAGGTCAACGGAGCTGCTGCGAGCGCGACCTGATCTGCGTCGCGCTGGAGCAGTGCCGCTCTTTTGGAGAAGCGCCTCGTTCTGTGTCCAGTGCAAGTGAAAGCGCTACATTTGGCAACCTGCCTGGAGCAAGGCCGTGGGCAGGGACGGGCCGCGGGAAGCTTCGTCCGCCCGCCACCGCGCGGTAGGCTGCCAATCGTGCGATGGACCGGCACAGGCGATGTAGGCGGCGGGACGTGGCCAGCGCGCGTGAGCTACGACAGCTACGGCAAGGCGCGGCATCACCAGCCGGGCGATGTCGATGGCGACGGGAAGGTCGACGGCTCGGACCAGGGCGACCTCATGGGCGTCTGGGATACGGTGATCACGGAGCGCGGCTACCGCGGCGACGCGGACTTCAATCGCGACGGCGAGATCGATGCCAACGACCTCGGGAGCCTCTTCGGTTTCTGGGGCGCCGCGCTGCCCGCGGGGCAGATCTCATTCACCACGGCCGGTCGCCCCGACAACAGCCGGAGCATTCACTATACATTGTGCTGCAACGAACGTGTAAGCATCGATTTCGGCGGTTCATACTTCCCATCGCACCAAGTATATGTTGGCGCACCGCAGGGGGCATTTGCGTTGGCGATTGGGATGCGCCGGCAAGATCGTAGTCGTTTGGGTCAGTTCTTCTTCACGGCGGGCATTGTTCCGCCCACTACCTTCGCGAGCTACGAGGAGTAGCGTGCTTCCATGTCGAGCACCGGATGCGGATGCCTGCCCAGCCAAAGAGCTAAAGTGACTAGAAGTCTAGGAGAATCGCCGGGAACGACATCGGAGGCATCGATTCCTATTGTGCTGCTTGCCTGGGGCGTCCTGATGACGCAGGCATATGTCGTAGGATGGTTGTTGGTACTCCCATCTGCATTGGTTGGCGGACCGATGACTGTCTTGATGATTTTAGCACTGTGTATCGCCCTTTTCGGCGGCGCGGCCGGTGCTGCACTTGCGGTGTTGGGATTAGTTGCACATCACGGCCCTCGAGTGCTCTTGATCGCGGCATCGGCATCAAACCTTACCGCGGTGGTCGCAGCGATCATTGCTGGGGCGTGGATAGTTCAGCAAGTGGTTAGGTGACATACGTCATTGCGTGCACTCTGGTACAAGTCAGTGTCTTGTTGGGTATGCGGCGTTGCAGCGATTCTTCAAGACATCCAAGTTGGGTGGAGGGCATCGCTAGATGTCGATCGAGGCCCAGCATTGTACGCCACCGTTGCGTTGATGAGCATTGGAGCGGGTACCGTCGCTTCATGCGCGGTCTGTCTTGCTGCTATCGTGTGGCGAAACCGCTTGTCCTCCTGGTGGCAGCGGGTCGTTGCTGCAGGCGGGGCCGTAATGGGGTTACTCGCAGTGTGGGGGCTGTTTGGGACCTTGGTACGAGCGGGAGTAGTTTAGAGGCTGTTTCAGAATGGGAAGGTGCTCGATCTTCTTGGACACACGATTGGGACTTCAAAGCAGAATGCCCCAATGCCACGGTGGCACATGGTCGCTTCCTTGGGATGGAAAGTGGAAGAGGAAGGGCGGCTAGTATGACAAGTCGATTGCGGAGAGGATGTGTCGTGGCGGCAATGGCCGCGGCAGCGCTCGTAATCGGCGCCGTAGTGGTAAAGCGTCACTACTCCATGACAATGCAAGAGAGTCTGAAGGAGCTTGACACTAGGTGCATGGTGGCTGTGCAGCGGGCCTCATTGGTGATTTGGGACGCGATTCGAGACGGACACTCGGTGGAGGACGCCTGGGAAGCCTCATCGAGACGATTGAGAGAGTTGGCAGGCACCGCAACACTGCAACCGTGTCCGTGCTGGCGATCACGATGGATAATCAATCCCGCTGCTCCCCGCTGGAGCGATGCCGAGATCGCGGCCGATCCGCTTCTCGCCGCAGCAGCATTTAATTGGAGGGCAGGGGCCGAAGTTCATGTCGTCCTTGTCACCGCCGGTGGATCGATGGAAGTCGCCCGAATCGAAGACTTGCCGGAATGGGCAACGGATGTTCCCATCGAGGCGGTCGAGTGAAGCTGGCAGAAGCTCAAGCGGAGCCTCGGTGGTCGAGCAGGAAGATCGCGCCCTGCCCTCCTCCCCGTAGTGTCCGTGCGATCGGGACCGAGTCGAGTAGAGTAGTGGGCCGTCGCCTCAGGCCGCCTGCTTCCTGTGTAGCAGGTGTCACGACCTCTCCCCCGATCCCCACCGTACGGTCACGACCGCTTGAGCGGTCCGACTGATGGAACTGGCGTGCGCAGTTTCGCACTCTGTCAGGTTCCCTCTACTTCCAGACCGAGGCGCGAGCAACGCGGCCAACCAGTTAACGATGAACGCCTCGGCCGAAACGCCGGGGCGTTCGCGTTCGTAGGCCAAGGAATCGTAAGGTGTTGCGCACCGGCGGCTCGCGGTAGGCTGGTGATTGCCGTGGCCGAGAGACACGAGTCGCGCGAGTTCCGGTTATGGAGAGACCCGAAAGGGGCTCGAAGTCGCGCGAGACATAACCCGGCGGGACGTCGTCCCCATCTGCGGCCGCGTCGCCGCGAGTGCTGACCGCACAAAGCGGCTTTAGGCCGGAGAAATGAGGAGAACTTAGATATGACGGTAATGATCCGAGTAACGCTTCGGCTCGGCCGAGCACTCGCGGGCGGTGCGGGCAGTGGAAAAGCGATGGCGGTGATGTGGGAGGCGATCGCGGTCTGCTGTCTGCAGTGCTCGTGCGCCGCCCCTCCGAGTGAGGCTGAAGAAGTAGGCGGCAGGCCATTCCTTACAATTGACCTTCAGCAGTTGAAGTGCTGGAACACGGGATGCCGGTTTAGAGCGGAAATACGAAGCTCGGTCGCCGTTGCGGTCAACCTATTTGACATTCGGCAAGCGATAGGTGGACTCGAGTTCTTCGATGACGATGGCTATAGGTGGCACATGTCAAGCGCCTTCGGGCCTAACAGTTTAATGCCGCCGGAATCAGAACGAGTGGAAGTACCCGGTCCTGCCGGAGTGATCATAGAGTATCCGCTCCTCAACGGGGTCGTGCCCGTTCGGAGCGCCGATGGTGGTGATGCTCAGAGTCTGGCGAGGATGCCAATTGCGTTGTGGTACGCACGCGAGGGTCAGCTAGACAGCAATACCTCAAGAGATCGCTTCAGCTGGGTCAGCATTGGGAAGGTCGGGCTGTCTCATCATGGAGACGAGCCGGAGTAGACAGGAATCGGCGGCACGCATCACATCGAGCCGCTGGACCAAGTCGACCAACGCCGGCCCGGTGGCGGCTGTTGCGTTAGGCGGGCGATGATCACCTATCTCATCCGAGGCGCGATTCTCCTTGCCTGTGCGATGGCGAGCTGCGTGGGAGTGGCCTGGACTTGTCTTGCGAGGTCCGCTCTGAACGCCCCGATATCGGTACCTCCAGAGGTGTGGATGCACGATCCTGCGTCGGGATGGAGCGCAGTGGAGAACGCATGCGAGCGCAGGAAGGGTATGGGCGTGCAGATCACGATGGGCGCTACGGGAATAGGTTCAAGCAGTGTTCCGCCGCTTCTGGCCAGGAACCAGAGGTCATTGGGGGAAGGCACGCTGCGTTCGGAGTGGGCACTGCTCTTCGTTCAAGTGGATGCGGGGTGGCCTTTCTTGGCGCTATCAGCGAACGACACGGTGTTTGTGCCAGCGCCGACCAGGCCTCTGTGGCCACCACTGTTGCTACGTCAGTCAGGCATGAATGAACGCGTTGTGCATTTGCTGGATACCGTGTTCCGTCCAGATCGCCCTCTCTGCCTTCCGTACAGGGTGCGGTGGTGGGGAGCTGGCGCAAACGTCGCGGTCATGGCCACCTGCATCTGGCTTGTCGTGGCAACGATGCGATCACTGCGACGGCGGGCTGTCGGGTGGTACCGTTGTCGCCGGGGATGGTGCGCCGTCTGTGGCTACCCCCAAGGAGCAGGTCATACTCCGTGCTCCGAGTGTGGCACAAGTGCACCGATGCTCAGTGGCGCAGAACTCCCGCGCGGATCGGGACTAAGTTGAGCGGGGCAACGGCCGGGCTCCGCCAAGAGCAGCCCGACTGTCAACTCGGGCGGGTGTACACGGGAGGCGAGACATCAGGGGCGAGCAACATGGTCAAGGTGCAGAAGATCGTCTACGACGGATGTCCTGCTCCCCAGAATGTCCGCGCGAATCGGGATTAAGCCCCGTGGAGCCACGAATGACGAGCCGCATCGCGAGGAGCGGCTGGACCAAGTCGACCACCGCCGGCCCGGTCGACTTCGTGAACCTCGATGTGGCGTACGATCGAGCGAGCAATGTGGTGTCGGTCAAGGACAACATCTACCCCGGCTTCGATGTGCTCTACTCGAACGACGGTCTGAACCGGCTGACGGACGCGGACGAGGGCACGCTCTCGGGCGGCTTGGGTAGGTGCTCGATCTCCTTGGACACACGATTGGGGCTTCGAAGGAAATGCCCCGATGCCTCGACACGCTCATCCATGACCTCAAGGCCAAGCTCGGCGACCAGACCAAGCCGCTCGAGCTCCTTGAGCGAAAGATCGACCACCCGGCCCGCACCTTCGGCCGCCGAAGTGGCCTTTGCCAATGGACCTGAACGGTGACTGCGCGGTGAACGGCAGCGATCTTGGCAGGTTACTCCGCGTCTCGACGATCCACAGGCAGCGCGTCGGCTCCGGCTGCCCTTCCTCGCCGAGTTGAGGACGGCATCGCGGCGAGTCGGCGAGCCGCGTGCCGTCCGAGTGTTTGAGGCGAGAAGGGCTGCCCGGGCCGACGCGCTGCACGCGCGGCGCCGCGAAGCGGCAGCCGGAGCCGACGCGCGGCGCCGCGAAGCGGCTGCCGGAGCCGCGTCAGGCGGACGCGAAGACGCGCTCGAAGCACCAGCGCGGACCGACGATGAGATTCCCATTGAGGCGCACCGCGCACCCTTCGCGCGCAAGCAGCGATCTCGGCTCCGGGCTCAGTTCGGTCCACGGAATGCTCGCGGGGCTTGCACCGAGCACCTGCCACACCCAGAGCGGCTCGAGGTGCAGGTGCTCGTCATCGGTGGTCGCATGGATGCTGAAGCCCATGTTGACGATGCTCACGCCGAAACTCTGGAATCGGCGCGACACCGCGTCGAGCCCCTTCGGCTGAAGCGGATACGCCAGGAAGATCGGTCGCCACAGCATGTGGAATGCCAGCATGGCGATCAGCGGCACCATGCCGGTGGCGGCAATGACGACGACGGGCAGCGCCGCCGCGCTGGATGGCTGAGTGACGAAGTAGACGATCAGCGCCGCATCAGCGGCGATGACGAGCGCAAGCACGAACAGGAAGCGTGCGATCACGCAGCCAGTATTGCACGCGCCCTGTCGCCGTGCATGGCGTCAGTCCGGCACGGGGGTGATCTTCAGATCCCGCGCGGCGCTGATCTTCGTGGTCCAGGTGATGGCGGTCGCGTTGATGCCGGTCGAGGTCGCCGGCACGCGCAGATCCCAGCGCATGATGCCTTGCGGGAGCTGATCGCGAACGAACTCGGCGTCGGTCGAGAGCGGGCGGGAAAGGCCGTCCACGGTGACCGTGATCTTCTCGTCCTGACTGACGGGACGACGGTCCCAGAGCTCCAGATCGATGTCGCGTCCGCTGCCGTTGTCGATCACGATGCGGTAGTTCCACACGGTCTCGCGGCTCTTGGAGAAGACGCCGCTCTCGCTCGTGTTCTTCGAGACGAGCGTGCGAACGGCACGAATCGCTCGATCGATGCCGAAGTACACGGTGAAGTCGCCCTTGGGCGGCACGCCTCCGATGCGCGTGGGACCGACATATTCGCTGCCCATGAAGACCTGCGCGGGTCCAGGCACAAGCTGGTACGCGCTGTCGTTGACCATGCGGCTGCGCAGGTAGACCGCATCCGTGAGCAGCGGAATGGCGGTATAGACGAAGGTTGCCGTGGGCGTGATCGTGGCGACGCGCGTACGAGTCTTTCGATCGGCATTGCTGGCCACGGTCACGCGTCGCGGAAGCTCGTAGCTCACGGCGGTGCCGCCCTCGACGACGGCCGCGCCGGCCGACCACGACTCGAGTTCCTTGCCGAGTTGCGCTCGCTTGGCATCCTCCGCGCTCTGGCGATCGTCCCCGCCGGCGCCACCGTCTCCGGCGCGGTCGCTCTCCTCGTTCATGCCGTTTCGTCGCCGCGCCATGCCGAGGGACGCGCCGGGAGCAGGGCTCTCGACCGCGGGCATCGGCGGCGGCGGCGGTGGCACGACCACGCTCACGAAGATCGGCGTGATGGCGGGAGGATTCGCGCGCACGGTCGGCTGCGCGGTGGAGATGGTCAGGGCCACATCGTTCCAATCCTCGCCGCTGCGTTGAAGCAGGTTCGCGTCGAACTCGAGGCTCACCGAGGAGCGGTCGCCGGCTGCGCGGACGCTGTAGGTCGGCTCCCACCCCGCGTTCGCCACGAGATAGGTGAGCGAAATCGGCACCTTGCCCGCCTGCGGAACCGCAATCGTCACTTCCGCCGACCGATCGATGCGGTCCGTTCGACCCATTGCTGCCCGGCGCGCTTCGAGCGACTCGAGCCTGCGCTCAAGGTCGCGCGACTTCTCGACGAGGCCGCGATCTGCGTCGAGCAGCCGCGCCCGCTCGCTCTGCACGAACTCGAGCTGCTTGCGCAGCGCATCGATGCTGAGGCGATCGGTGCCCGCGTCACGCGACGCATCCGCGGCGCTTCGCACGCCGATCTGGTCCACGATCTTCGATTGAGCCACGAGCGCGGCACGATCCTCTCCAAGCCGCGCAAGCACACGCTTCGATTCCTCGATCTGCTGCGTGATCGCCACCATGGCAGGAGAGCCTGCGTCCTCCACGACCGGCGTCTCGAGGTACTCGACATTCACAAGTCGCGCCGTGTCGCCGACCTTCGCCTGGAGCGTGTCCGGCTGAATCGCCACCGGCAGATTGCCGAAGCGGATCGCATAGAGGCCCTGCTCGAGCGTGAGCTCCGCGCTCCGCGTCACGGCGGCGCGGCCTTGATAGACGGTCACGGACGCGATCGGCGCCTCGCACTGGATGGTGGCGGTGGAAGCCGGCGCGGAGTCGGGAGCACTCGGATTGTTCGGACCGCGCGGACCCACCACCTGCGCGAGCGCACCGGACGAAGAGACCGCCAGCACCGCGGCAATGGCCGCACGGAAAAGCATGACCTTCTGCACGAGCGCCTCCTGGTTGAAGCCGGATGGCCGGCCGGACGCACCTGTCCACCGCACGGCGGGGGTCAGGCTACCTTCGCCAAGCGGGACTCGGCCTGACTCGCACTGCGATCCCGACCTGCTTCGCGTCCCACGCCGGGATCGTTGGCTCGAAGCGCACTCTCGATTCGCTTCGCGGCGCGGCTCTTGACTGGGCCGCATTCGCGGCTATGCTCCCGCCCTTCGATGGCTCACAGCCAGTTCATCATTGCGGCATCGATTCCGATGCCGGCCAGCATGATGACCATGATGATCATGATGGTCATGCCCAGCCCGATCGCGGACGGCCGCGTCGGCGCAGGGGCGTGTCACATCGGCGAGTGACTCCTCCCTCCGCTTCCTGACGCAACGGCCTCCACGATCGGGCCCCTCCGGCTCGCCTCGTGTTTGCGTTCGTTCGCGCTGATCGCGGTTCCCCTCGGAACCGCACGACCCCCGGGGACCTGCGGGTCCCCCGGGAAAGGAAGCCATCATGACCTATCGATTCGACACGGCGGCGATCCACGCGGGTTCGCCGATCGATCCGACCCATGGCGCCGTTGTCGCGCCCATCGTGCAGACCACCACCTTCGCGCAGTACGAGCTCGGCGGTGAGCCGCCGTACTGCTACTCGCGAAGCGGCAATCCCACGCGCCGTGCGTTGGAGGAGGCCCTCGCCGCGCTCGAAGGCGCCGCGCATGGACTTGCATTCGCCAGCGGGCTGGCGGCCGCCCAGGCGGTGCTGCTCACGCTTCGCAGCGGCGCTCGCGTCGTGGCGTCGCAGGACCTCTACGGCGGCTGCCACCGACTCTTCACCAAGGTATTTTCGCGCTTCGGCGTGCAATTCGACCTGGTGGACACGACCGACACGGAGATCGTGCGCCGTGCGCTGGACACGCCCGCACAGTGGCTCTGGCTCGAAACGCCGTCCAACCCGCTGCTGCGCGTGACGGACATCGAGGCGTGCGCCGAGATCGCTCGGCGTCGGGGTGTCCGCACGCTGGTGGACAACACCTTCGCCACCCCGATCCTGCAGCGCCCGCTCGACCTGGGCGCGGATCTCGTGCTGCATTCGACCACGAAGTACATCGGCGGCCACTGCGATGTGATCGGCGGCGGTCTCGTCACGAATGACGAGTCGCTGTTCGCGGAGCTCAAGTTTCTCCAGAACGCCGCAGGCGCGGTGCCGGGTCCGCAGGACTGCTTCCTGCTGCTGCGCGGCATTCGCACGATCGGACTGCGCGTGCGCAAGCATGTGGAGTCCGCGGCACTCCTGGCGGAGCGGATCGACTCGCTGCCCGGTGTGCAGCGCGTGATCTACCCCGGTCGCCGCGATCATCCGCAGCACGCGATCGCGGCACGACAGTTCCCCGGGTTCGGCGCCGTGATTTCGTTCGAGCTCGAGGGCGGGCGCGATGCGGCCGGAGCGCTCGTGCGCCGACTGCGCCTCTGGACCCTTGCGGAGAGCCTCGGCGGCATCCGCAGTCTGCTCTGCCATCCGGCGACCATGACGCATGCGTCGCTCTCGGCGCAGGAGCGGGCGACGGTCGGCATCAGTGACGGGCTGCTTCGACTCTCGGTGGGCCTGGAGGATCCCGAGGACCTCTGGGAGGATCTGGAGCAGGCACTGCGGCCCGCGCGCGCGGTGGCGGCGGCAGGAGCAGCGAAGCGCACCCGAGCGACGGATTCGGAGGTGCGCCGATGAAGCGCGTCGCATTGCTTGGGTGCGGGGTCGTGGGCCGTCGGGTCGCCGAGCGGCTCGAGTCGGAGCGGGATCGGCTGGCGGAGGCGATCGGCGAGTCGATCGAGCTCTCGGTGGTGCTCGTGCGGGATACCGCGCGGGATCGAGGCCTTTCGCGGGCGCGGCTCACCTCCTGCCTTCGCGAAGTGGTCGACGACCCCGCGCTCGATGCCGCGATCGAAGTGCTCGGGGGCGTCGATCCCGCATTCCCGATCCTGGAACGGCTGCTGCGTCGCGGCGTTCCCGTGGTCACGGCGAACAAGAGCGTGGTTGCGCATCACTGGGATGCGCTGCATTCTGCGGCACGCGCCTCCGGCTCGGCGCTGCGCTTCGAGGCGAGCGTCGGCGGCGCCATGCCGATCGTGCGGGCATTGCGCTCCCTCGCCGGGGATCGGATCGAGCGCGTTCGCGCGGTGCTAAGCGGATCATGCAACTTCGTGCTCGAGCGCATTCGCAGGGACGGCTGGTCGCTGGAACGCTCCATTGCCGCCGCACGCGACTGCGGACTGCTCGAGCCGGACCCGAGTGCGGATCTGTCGGGACGCGACGCCGCGGAGAAGCTCTCGATCGTCTCGGCACTCGCGGGCCGTCGCATCGAACCGGGGGCGGTCGATGTCACCGGCATCGATCGGCTCCGGCCGGAGGATCTGGCCGCCACGGCCCTGGACGGCCGACGCTGGCGGCTGGTCGCCGAGTGGTCGCGCGAGCGGGCGTTCGTGGCGCCGCGCCTGCTGCCGCAGGACGATCCGCTCTTCGAGGTACCCGACGCGGAGAACGCCGCCGTCATCGACGCCCGGGACAGCGGCCGCATCGTCATCCAGGGGCGCGGCGCCGGCCCGGCCCCGACGGCCGCCACGGTGCTGGGCGATCTGATCGAGTCGCTCGACGGTTCCGGCGTGGAGGGCGCCGCGGCAGCCGCATGCCTGCGATGATCCACCGATGCCAACCATGTCCTCGCTGATCCGCTCCCTGCTCGTTGCGTCGATCGTGCTCACGCTTGCGGCGTGCAGTGCATTGCCGCGCAATCCCGTGCCCAAGGAACTTGCGTCGAGCGCGCAGATCCCCGGCATCCCGGACGCGCGCTTCTGGGGCGATGTCGACGATCCGAAGATCGAAGCGGCGTTCATCCGCTCCATCGAGCTGGAGCGACAAGCGATGGGGCTGGCGGCGCGTGAGCCCATGCCCGACTCGCACTTTCTGGCACTCTCGGGCGGCGGCTCCAACGGTGCCTACGGCGCCGGACTGCTCTGCGGATGGACGGCGCACGGCACGCGGCCGAAGTTCAAGATCGTGACGGGCATCTCCACGGGCGCACTCATCGCGCCATTCGCGTTCCTCGGCTCCGACTACGACTTCATGCTGCGCGAGGTCTACACCAGCGTGAGCACGAAGGACATTGCCACGGAGCGAGGGCTGCTGGCCGGACTCACCTCCGATGCCATGGCGGACAATACGCCGCTGCGCAAGCTCGTCGAGAAGTATGTGACGCCCGAGGTGCTGGCGAAGGTGGCGGAGGAAGCGGGCAAGGGGCGCATACTCATCATCGGTACGACGAACATGGATTCGGAGCGCCCCGTCATCTGGTCCATGGGGCGCATCGCGCGCAGCGGCGACCCTGGCGCGTTGCAGCTCTTCCGCGATGTGCTCGTGGCATCGGCCGCCATTCCCGGCGTCTTCCCGCCGGTGATGATGCAGGTCGAGGCGAACGGAGTGCGCTACGACGAGATGCACAGCGACGGCGGCGTCTGCTCGCAGGTCTTCCTCTATCCCGCGTCGTTCAGCTTCAAGGAGATCGACGAGGAGCGGGGTCAGCATCGGGATCGCCATGTCTATGTGATTCGCAATGCGCAGCTCGCGGCGGTCCACAAGGAGATGCCGCGCAAGCTCATGCCGATCCTCAGCCGCACCATTGACACGCTCATCAAGACGCAGGGGATCGGCGACCTCTATCGCATCTATCTCGGCTGCCGTCGCGACGGGCTTGACTACCGCCTTGCGTTCATCCCGCCCGACTTCGACGCGGTGAGCGATGAGCCCTTCGATTCCGTGTACATGCGCAAGCTCTTCGATCTCGGGTTCGAGCAGGCCAGGTCCGGCTACGCATGGGCCGACGCGCCGCCCGGCTTCGAGCCGCCGAAAGGCACCCGCGCCGCCGCCGAATAGTCCGTCCTCAGTCGAGCAGCGTGGCGCGCGTGCCCGCGCGCTCGAGGATCTCCGCGAGACGCTTCGGATCGGGAATGCGACCTTCGCGCACGGCCGCCACCAGCTTGCGGTTCTCCTCGTCCTTGCGCAGATAGCGCCGCGCCAGGCCGCCGATCGCGTTCGGATCGAGATTCGCGAAGAAGTCCATGCCCTCGCGGTACACGATGCTCGAGGCAAGGCGCTTGGCGATCATCCACTCGAGGTACGGCGCGGGAATCTTCGTCCAGATGCGATCCTCGGCCACTTCGAAGAGCACCGCCGGCAGGTGCGCACGCACCAATTGCCTGGCGATCTCGCGGTCCTTCTCGTTCCAGCGCGCCATGGACGCCTGGATCGCATCGGCCGCATGATTGATCACGCGGCTCTGCATCGTGGCGAGCTCGCTGAGCGGAATCTCGGGGTGGCGGCGATCCTCGGCCACCAGCAGCATGGCCTCCGCCCGCGCGAAGCCGCGGAGCTTCTCCAGCACCTGCTCCACGAACTTCGGCTTGATGCGGAGGAACTCCTCCTCCTCGAGCACCATGCTCGCGCCGATCTCATAGCTCGAGCAGATCACGCCGCACTTGTTGGCGGTGGAGTCCTTGACGATCGTGACGCCGCGCGCCGCGAGCTGCTTCCGCGCCTCGGGCGTGAGGAAGAGGTTGGCGCCCTCCACGATGAGCGGACTGGTGGGCGTGCCGTCCGGGTGGAGGAACTCCTTCCAGTTCTGATCGTCGATGGTGGCGGGGCGTCCGCCGCCGGGCACGAACGCGTCGGCGACGACGCGGTTGTGCAGCGTGTTGCGGAGCTGGAGTCCCTCGGGCTCGTCCACGCTCACGATGCGCCCCTTCGGGGAGAGCTTGCCCTTGTCGAAGTGGGCGATCGGCAGCTCGGCCTTGAAGAGCCGCAGCAGCTCCTCGTGATCCAGTCCCGCGGGATCCTCGCCCACGCCGGAGCCGTCGGCGATGCCCACGATGCGCGCATTGGCGCCGTAGTCGCGGTGCAGGATCTTGATCATGTTGCCCGCGACATCGCCGTCGGGGCCGCCGGTGATCTTCACGGTGAACGGCTGCTTCCGCGGATCGATGCCGCGCGCCTTGAGGCCGACCTCGAGGAAGACATTGACGCCTTCGCTCGTCACGCCGTAGGTCTTGTGATTGATGCCGGCGCCGGGCTTCGAGCTCATGAACGCGTTCGGCAGCGGGTACTTGCGCTGCCGGGCGCGAGACACGATCCACTCGATGTGCGCCGGCGTGATGTTCTCGTCGGGCCCGAGATAGATGAGCTCCTGCCGCCCCCAGCGGTCGACGATCCGCGACGCCACATCCGGATCGGTGGTGATGAGGTCCAGCAGCGAATCGACGAACGCCTTCACGCAGCGGGTCGTGTCGGCGCCGGGCTCGAGCAGGACGGCGCACTTGGCGCCGCCCTCGGGAATGTCCTTGTTCTTGAGCTGCTGGGCGAATGCGAGGCCGTAGACCTCGTCGTAGAGGCGCTCCGCCTCGCGACCGTGCTGCGCCGCCGTGCGAGGCCGCACCACGCGCAGTCCGCCGCGCGCGATCTCCTTGAAGCGCACATGGAAGCCGTTGAAGCCGCGGCCGTGCACGAAGAAGACGCCGTAGGGCACCTCCGAGCGGCGCGGCGTCACGAGCAGCTTCGGATCGAGTCGGAGCGAAAGTCCGAAGCGGCGCGTCAGCCAGTAGTTCGTGCGCAGGGTCGCCGCGACCGCGTCCAGCAGCGATCCGAAGATCGCGCCCGTGCCGTCGGCGCCCTTCACCGACTCCGACTCCGCGCGCAGCTCCGCGAAGCGACGATTGAACTCGCCCTCCGGCAGCGGCTTCTCCGGATTGAAGCGCGCCGCGAAGAGGTCCACGATGCGCACGGTGAGCGGCATCGACTGCTCGAGCGTGGCGAGGATGCGCTCCTCCGCGAAGAGGAACGAGTTGGTGTGCACCAGGACCTGATGGGTCAGATGCGCAAACGCGATCACCGCCTCCGCCTGCGGAATCTCGAGCTCGGGGTGCCGCGACGCAAGCTCCAGGATGTCGAAGTCCACCCACTTCACGCGCAGCAGCTCCGCGCGCGTGCGACGCCAGAGCGGGCCGTCCGGATCGATCGCCCGGCCATCCTCGGTCTGGATCACGAAGCCGAGGATCGAGACGGTGCCGAACGGCGGATCCCGCACCTGATCGAGGTACGCGCGGACGATGCTGATGTGCGCTCGACGCAGGGTCACCGCCACGCGCTCGAGCATGGTGCGCGTGCGTGCGTTCGAGAACGCGATCGTGATGCGCGTCTGCGTCGGATCGGCTTCGGGCTCGATGGTGACATGCGTGCCGTCGGAGCCGGCCACGGCGCGGTAGAGGCTCCAGTGCTTGCAGAATCGCAGCGGCGTGAGCGTGAGTACATACTCCGCCGAGCATCCGGCGAAGTACTGGACGATGTCGTGTTCCGACCAGTCGGGCTGATGGATCCGCGCATGCTCGACCACCGCGCGGAGCTTCTCCGCCTGCGCCGGATCGCGCGCGTCGAACGGCGCCCGCTCGCCGAACTCGAAGGTGTCGAGCACGAGCTGACCGTCGGCGGAGGAGTGGATCTTCGCGGTGCGGAGGCCCGGTTCCATGGGCAGCGATGCCACGAGCTCGGCGAGCACACCGGGGCGGTTGCCGGGCGTCATGCTCGTCAGCGTGCGACCATCCTCGCTGCGCAGGGTCATGTCGAGCGGTGCGCCGCTCGTTCGCGCCGCGATGATCGCCCGGAGGTGACGCCGCACATCCTCGGGCGGCGTGTCCTGGAAGTACATCGGCGGCATCTGCGAGATGAACCACGGCACGATCGTCTCCGCCGTGTCGCGGAACCCGCGCACCAGTTCCTCGATCAACGAGGATGAGTCGGGTTGCGAGCCGATCGTCGGCAGGGCGGACTCGGCCGAAGCCGATGGGTCTTGGCGCATTCGATTGTCTTACACCGCCGGCGGCTGCTCGATCAAGGACTCCCGTATGCTCGGCTGGTCGCACCTCCCGTAGACCGCCCCATGGGGCATGGAGGCACCTTCGACCCGCATGAGTCCCGAAACAGCCATTTCCATCGGCAACTTCGATGGTGTCCACCGCGGTCATCAGGCACTCCTGGCGAAGGCTCGTGCGACGGTCGGAGCAGCGGGAAGGGTGGTGGCCGTCACCTTCGACCCGCACCCGATGGCCGTGCTTCGGCCGGGTGAGGCACCGTGGCAGCTGCTGACGCTCCAGGGCAGGATCGAGGCGCTTCGCGCCGCCGGTGCGGACGAGGTGGAGGTGCTCGACTCGACCACGACCTTCCTCGCCACGGAGGCGAGGGCGTTCATCGAGGATCTGCATCGTCGATTGCAGTTCCGCGTGGTCGTCGAGGGACCGAACTTCCGATTCGGGCGCAACCGCGCCGGTTCGATGGAGTCGCTCGCCTCGATGGGCGTCGAACTCGGATTTCGGGTGGAGGTCCTCCAGCCGGTGCAGGTCCGCCTGCGCGACGGGTCGGAGGTGATCGCCAGCAGCAGCGTGACGCGGTGGCTGCTCGAGCTGGGGCGCGTCGAGGACGCGACGCTCGTGCTCGGCCGACCGCATTGCGTGGAGGGTCGTGTGGTTCGCGGCGAGCGTCGGGGGCGCATGCTCGGCTATCCCACGGCGAACCTCGAGCATGGCGATCTCATGCTTCCCGCCGATGGCATCTACGCGGCGCGTGCGACGCTTCCGGACGGCACGAGCCGCGCTGCCGCCGTGAGCATCGGTCGCAAGCCCACCTTCGGTCGCAGCGAGCGGACCTGCGAGGCGTACCTGCTCGGCTTCGCTGGCTGGACCGAGGAGTACGGATGGACGCTTCGCCTCGATCTCTGCGCGTGGCTGCGCGACCAGTTCCGCTACGACTCCATGGAGGCGCTGCAGGCGCAGATCGACCGCGATGTGTCGAGGACCGCGGCGATCATGGCGGAGCGCGAGGCGGTGACCGCGTGACGGCGGCTGCGTATCACGGCAACGCCGATGCCGCCGCGATCGCTGCGCGGCTCCGCGCGGCGCAGCGCGTGGTGGTGCTCACGCATGCGAAGCCCGACGGCGATGCGATCGGAAGCGTGCTTGCGGTGGTGCGCATGGCTCGCGCCATCGGTGCCGAGGCGAAGGGATGGCTGCTCGGGCCGGTCGATCACTCCTTGCGCGCATTCCTGGTCGGCGACGAGGTCGGTGAGCAGGACTTCGCGGCGAAGTCGATCGATCCGGATCTGGTGGTCATCGTGGACACGGGAAGCTGGTCGCAGCTCGATCGATTCGCCGAGTGGGTGCGTGCGCGGAGCGATCGAACGATCATCGTGGATCACCATCGCAGCGGGGATCCGGCGATCGCCTCGCTGCGACTCATCGATACCTCGTGCGCATCGACGACGCAGCTGCTCGTCGGCGTGGCGGATGCGCTGGCTCTGGATCTGGGCGGTGGATCAGCGCGTCGCAGCTCGGCGGGAAGTGCGCCTGGCCATGCGCCAGTCCGCGCGCCTGGCGGCGCGCCGATCAGTGCGACGGCCAGCGCCTCCGGCGGCGAGGGCTCGCTCGCGGAGGCGCTCTTCATCGGGCTTGCCACGGACACGGGCTGGTTCCGCTTCTCCAACGCCGGCGCCGCGGTCTTCGAATGCGCGGCTCGGCTGCTTCGCGCCGGTGTCGAGAAGGACCGGCTCTATCGGCAGATCGAGGAGACGGCGCGGCCGGAGCGGCTGCGACTTCTGGCGCGGGCGCTCTCCTCCCTCGAGCTCCACGCCGACGGTCGCGCCGCGATCCAGACGCTCACGCCGGATGACTTCGCATCGTGCGGCGGCGGCGCCGAGGATCTCTCGGGCGTCGTGAACTCGCCGATGGCGATCAGTTCGGTCGAGATGAGCGTGCTCGTCTCCATTTCCGAGCCGGGCCTCGTCAAGCTCAGCTTCCGCAGCAAGCCGCCGATGCGCGCGGGCGGGGCGTTCGTGGATGTCGACCGACTCGCGGCGCGCTACGGCGGCGGCGGGCATGTGCACGCGGCCGGCGCGAAGGTTCCGGGCACGATTCCCTCGGTGCTCACCCGCCTGCGCGAGGAGCTTCGCTCGCTTCCGTCGTCGACGGGCCGCGGCTGATCGTGTAGCCGAGGCGCTCGACCGCGGCGCGGATGGCACCGTCGAGCGATTCGTCGGTCACTTCGATCTCCGCGATGCCGCTCTCGTGATCCACCTCAGCGCGGCGCACGCCCGCGATCTCCGTCACCTTCGCCGCGATGGCGCCGGAGCAGCCGTTGCAGTGCATGCCGCCGACCGTGTAACGGAGGAGCACGATGCCGGTCGTGGCATCGGGACCCGCAGCAGTCGCGGAGGCATCGGACGGACTCGATGCAGGCGTCGATGACGAGGATCCTGCGTCCACCGTGCGCGGCGAGTCGGACGAGCTGCGATCGCACGCGGCCGGGATCATGGCCGTGAGCGTTGCCGCTGCCAGCAGGGCGGTTCGGAGCGGGCGTGGTGATGCAGCGAATCGAGTCATTGCGACGATCGTAGCCGCAGCAGGCGCAGCAGCGCCGGCAGCAGCAGCGTGGTCGCCGCGAGCATCGCGAGCGTGGAGACGACCATGAGGACGCCCAGGCTCTGCAGGCCGCGGTGATGCGCAAAGAGCAGTCCGCCGAAGCCGATCACGGTGGTCATCGCCGTGACGGTCACCGCTCGGCGCGTGCTGCCGAAGCCGTCCGCGAGTCCCTCACGAGCGCGATGCGCGACATGGATGCACGCGTCGGACCCGAGACCGATGGTGATGGGAATCGCGAAGAAGTTCGCGAGATTGAAGCTCACGCCGAAGAGCATCATGGCCATGAGCGTCCAGCCGATCCCGACCGCCAGCGTCACGAGGCATGCGAGCGTCTCGCCGAGGGATCGGAGATCCGCGAGCAGCACGAGCGTCACGAAGATCACCGCCAGGATCGCCTGGATGGCGAAGCTGCGCTCCATGAGCAGCATCGACTCGAAGTGGGTGATCGGCACGCCGGTGGCTCGCGGATCGACGCGGCGGATCGCCGCGACGAAGCGTTCCATGGGCTCGAACTCCCAGACATCGCCGGCGGGGTGGAGCATGACGCAGAAGCGCCCGTCCTCGCTCGTGTACTCGTCGCGCACCGCAGCGGGCAGCGCCTGGCGCAGGGTGCCGCGGGCGCCCGCGCCCATCTGCGCCAGGGATCGTGCCGTCTGCAGAAGCGCGTCGTCGACGGCCTGCATCCGGGCGATGATCGTCGCCGCGTCGTGCTTCGACGGATCGAGCGCCTCGGCCAGCGTGCGCAGTCGCGCGGCGAGCGTGCGCATGCGCTGCGCATCGGTGGGAGCTGCAATCGTTGCGAGCACCGCGAGCCGATCGAGCGAAGTCGCAGCGCTGCGAAGTGGCTCGGGCCCGAGCGAGGCGGAGGCGCCCTGCGGCGCGCCGGGTACCAGCGGCGCCCCGTTGGCCGCCGCGTCGCCGCCGTCTGCGACCTCGGCGACCGGTTCGCGCGCGGGCGTCGCGTCGAGTGCCGGTCCCGCGACGGCGGTTGCGTCCGCGAGCCGTTCGAGCAGCGCCTGCCGCGCCGCCGTGGGCATCGCCACGAGATCGAGCACGCTTCGCGCCGAGCCGATCTCCGGCTGCTCGCGCGCTCGCGCAAGCACCGCCGGAATCTGCTCGATCGACTCCACGATCACCACCCCGAACCATGTCTCGCTGGCATTCTCGGCGAGCACGCGCTTCTCCCACTCCACGGCCTTCACCGAGTCCGCCTGGAGCTTCAGCAGATTGCTCTCGAAGCGGACGCGCGAGGGTGCCAGCACGGCCGCCGCGATGGCGACGACGCCGGCAATGACGATCACCGCGGCATGCCGCGCGCGGAACAGGGAGGAGCCGGGTCGATTGCGGCCCTCGATGAACGAGCGGCTCGAGCGTGTGCCGCTGTCCAGGAGGTCGAGCAGCGCCGGCAGGAGCAGCGTCATGACCACGGCGCAGATGATCAGGCCCGTTCCGGCGATGACGCCGAGTTCGCGAAGGCCCTGGAACGGCGTCGCGAGTGCGAGCAGGAAGACACCGCCGGCGATGAGCGCCGCCGTGGCGTTGCTCGGCGCGGCCGTGCGCATCATGTGGCGGATGGCGCCGCGCCGCGCCAGATGACGCAGTCCTTCCGTGTACCGCGCCACCATGTGGATGCCGTAGTCGAGCCCCACGCCGACGAGCACCAGCATGAAGACGAGGCTCAGGAGATTCAGTCTTCCGATCAGGATCGTCGCGGCGCCGCAGGTCAGGGCTGCGCCCGCGCCGAAGCAGACCACCGCGAGCAGCGGCCGCCGCACGCCGTGGAAGACGAGCATGAAGAGCAGCGAAACGAGCACCACGCCGGCGATCGCGGCTCGCGTCATGTCCCTCGAGGTCGTCTCCATCTCGTCGGCCTGGAGCACAGGCTTGCCGGTGAGGCCGATCTCCACATCCGGCACCTGCGCCTGCACCTCAGCGGTCACCTCGCGAATGCGCCGCAGCGGCTCCTCGATCACGCCGAGCGTGCCGTAGTCCTTCTTCGGCATGAGCAGCACGAAGAGGAAGCGCCCGATCGGGTTCGGCGGCTTCGCGACGGTGAGCCACTCGAACGGGCGCGCGGCGGCGAGCGGGAGTCCCGCGTCGTCGAGCGGCGCCGCGGCGCCGACGGCGCCGAGCGCGAGGATCGCGGCGGCGGCTCGGCGCTCCATCGATGCTCGGTCACCCGTCGGCAGACCCGTGACCGGCAGCAGCTCGTCCAGGCGGCGCTGCGCATCCGCCACGACCTCGGCCGCCGGCCGTCGAGCCAGGATCGCCTCGAACGCATCCGACGCAAGCAGCAGTCCGTGCAGATCCTGCTCGCTCATGCCGCTCGATCGCGGCGCCAGCCGCATCTGCTCCTCCGGCGTGATGAAGCCGTGCACCTCGCGCATCAGGTCGAGGGCCTTGAAGCGCTCGACGAGCGACATCACCGCCGTGGTGGCCTCGCCCACGCGCAGTGCCGAGGCGCCGGGCGGCTTCGCATCCACGACGACGATCAGGTACTCGAGATCGCCGAAGTCCTGCTTGAAGGCGCGGTAGTCCTTCATGAACGGCTGGTGCTCGCCGATCAGCGAGTCCGTGTCCGCGTCCGTGCGCAGGTCTCGCAGCGCCATGCCGGACGCCAGGATCGTGGCGACCAGCAGCAGCGAGACGACGGGACCGCGCCGGGCGAGCACCGCCGCCGTGATCCGATCCATGACTTTGCGTCGAAGCCGGATGGTCAATCTCCGCGCCGCAGCGTGGCGTCAAGGAGAGCGCCGGCAGATCCCACGGTGCAGGAACTGCCGGCGCTCGAACGGATTCGGATTGCACTTCACGCCGGAAGCGTAACGGTCATGGGAAGGTCACGCCCCAGTAGCCAAGCAGCGAGCCGAGATCGTTGCCGTCGACGACGCCGTCGCCGGTGAGATCACCTGCGGGATTCGCCCCCCAGAACCCGAGCAGGGTTCCGAGATCATTGCCGTCGACGACTCCATCCAGGTTGTAGTCGGGCGACTGCCAGAGGCCGTCGTACATGGCCAGCGCTCGACGAATCGCACGCTGCCCCACCTTGGAGCCGCTCAGGCGGCCCGGCAGGTCATCGGCGCGGGGATGGATGCCGCCGAAGACGCGCGAGATGCCCGCCTCGTCGGCGGCGTCGTAGTAGCTGACCCAGGTGAGCGTGATCTGCTCGGAGGGGGAGACCTCGAAGTTCGACCAGCCGATCGGCATGCTGAACTCGAAGTGTCCATCCGGAAAGTACCGGCTGCCGGTGAACTCCGTCATCGCCTCCGCCGCCGAGCGACTGAAGGTGCTGTGACCCGAGGTGTAGCCGGGGAACGGCGGCGTCACGAAGTTCGACGACTGGTAGGGCATCCACCGCTCGGCAAGCTCCCAGCCCACGCCGTAGAGCTGATTCTTGGAGGTGTCGGGACCGAGCACCGTGGGCGAGTAGATGCCGACGACGCCGGTCGAGCGACGCAGCGCAATCGAATCGACGATCGAGGTCCACGGTGTGAACTGGAGGGAACCATCGTCGAAGCGGTCGAGGTCCTGTCCTGCATACCCGGTGAAGCCGGAGACGATCATGTGCGTGCAGTTCCCGATCTTGCGAAGGGGCGCATGGCTCACGATGTCGGCACGGCCGAGCGTGAAGGTCGACTTCGCGATCACCAGCGTCCCGTTGCTCCCGAGCGTGTGGCCGCTGAGCTCGATCACATTCTGGACGCGCCCCTGCGAGTCGGGCACCTTGGTCTGCACCTCGTCGCCGATCACGATGTAGGTCAGCCCATCGAGCGAAGCCTTCGGCGGGCCGCTGATCTCGATGAACTGGTCGAAGTCGTCACCCGGCTGGTCGAGACGCATCTCGGAGATCTTGATGGAACTCAGTGAGAGTCCGGCATTGGGAACGCCGGGCGAGTCCGTCGTTCCCGGCGTGAACGCGCCCATGCGCCAGCCCGTGTCGTCGCGGTAGGCGTGGCCAGGCAGCGGACCTTCCGTGGCGACGCCGGTGACACCGCCATAGAAGCCGCCGAGCCATGTCCGAATCGCAAGCTTGCCGACATGGTTCTGAACACCGATGGGTTCGCCCGAGAGCGGCTCGTAGACGAGGTGCGGGAACTCGGAGAAGCGCGCGCCGGGCTGCACATCCGCCTCGGTGACGAGTTCGATGAGGCCTGGAATGAGCGGCAACCCATGAGGGTGGTACGACGGGAGCCTCGAATCGGAGGACTGGCCGAGCTGCGCCATCCAGCGGATGATCGAGATCGGTCGCGCCGTGTCGTAGTGACCCTTGCGACCCCACGCCGCGATGGCTGCGTCGTGATTTGCGCCACCGATCGCGAAGTACATCTTGGCGTCCCACTGGAGCCGATCGACGATCGGCCCGTCGCCGCCGATGCGGAACTCGTGTCCGCGCTCGGCCATGATGTCGGAGACCTCGTTCGCGATCGAATGCCAGTGACCCGGAGGCGTCTCCGAGGTCGGGCCGTCGGCCCAGTACTCCGCGACGGTTCGCGCGTAGTCGGCCAGCCTGATGGGATTCGGTGCGTAGGGCTCGCCCGTCACGGGATTCAGCCCGTAGCCCTTCATCTCGTAGCTTCCGAGCGGACAGTTGTGCCACACGGCCGGGGAGATGTCCACCATCGGCGAATCGCGCGGATCCACGATCGAGCTCCTCCAGATGAGGTCGATCGCGTCGTCCTTCATCGCCGACGAGCCATGAACGGGAGGTCCCGAGCCATCGACCTCGTGGAAGTAGAGCCCGGTTCCAGGGTGCCGATCGAGCGTCGACAGCGCAAACGGCGTGACGGGGCCCCAGTGCGGACAGAGGATCGACTGCACGGCGGCACCGACGATCTCGCCGTTCTGGAGGATCAGGAAGTCGAACGCCAGCGGCTGCCACTTGTTGGGCTGCTGCATGACGGTGCCGGGGATCTTGAACGGCATCGAGGTGTTCTTCGGGATGTAGGTCGGGATGGGGGCGTAGTTGCCGACCTGGTTCGATCCGTCGGTCATGCCCTGCGCGATGATGATCGACGCAATGCGATTGCCGATCTCCGCAGGAGAGTTGCCGACCGTCGAAACGAAGTTCTTGTCGTAGCCGAGCGACGCGAAGGTCGCGTCGAAGTGATTGTTGATCTGAACGATGTTCGGGCCGTTGCCCGTGACGAATCGGTTCTTGAGGATTCGATACGCCGCGTAGCTGATGGTCTCGTGCCGCGCGGAATCCGGGTCCTTCACCGTGTGCTTCTCGAAGAAGAACCTGCCCTTCGCCACCGGGTCGTAGGTGGCCCAGCCGTCGTAGATGGCGGCGCTCACGTGGTAGAGATTGCGCGCATGCACCGGGGGCCGAGGCGTTGCGAGTCGAATCCCGTAGAGGGTCTCCTCATCCCAGAGCCGCGCGATGCTCCAGTTCACGGGACCCGACGCCATGGACAGCGATGAAGCAATCGCCGCGGCGAGCATTCCACTCTTCCAGTTCATGTTCGTTCCCTCCCGTCCGAGCGCGATGCGACGCGCCTGCCGTGCCGAGCGACGGTGCGCCTCCCCCAACGGGCGGCGCTGGTGGTGGTCGGCCGCCGCCAGCCTAGCCACGGGATGGCGCCGGTCGGAACGCGGAATCGGAACTCAATTGCGAAAGGCGCGACCACCGACCACGGTGAGCCGGCAGCGTCCTCGAACACGCCATCCGTCGAAGGGGCAATTGCGGCTCAGCGAGCGGAAGAGCGCGGAGTCGATCGTCCACTCGGCCCCGGGCTCGATGACCGAGAGGTCGGCGGGGCCACCCTCCGCGAGCTTGCCGAGGCCGAGGTGATCGAGACCGCAGAGGCGCGCCGGCTCGATCGTCATCAGCGCGATCATGCGCGGCCAGTCGATGATCCCCGTGTCGATCAGCGCCTTCGCGTAGAGCGGAAGCGCACACTCGAGACCAACGACGCCGAACGGTGCCGCGGCGAAGTCGCGAGACTTCTCGCTCGAGGTGTGCGGCGCGTGATCGGTGGCGAGTACGGTGATGGTGCCGTCGGCCACGCCTGCGCGGAGAGCCTCCACATCTGCGCTCGTGCGCAGCGGCGGATTCATCTTCGCCTGCGTGTTGTAGTTCTCGCATGCGTCGTGCGTGAGCAGCAGGTGATGCGGAGACGCCTCGCCGCTCGCGCGAGCGCCCTCGCGCCGGGCTCGCCGCAGGATCTCCACGCTGTCGCCGCTGGAGAGGTGCTGCGCGTGCCATCGACACCCGATGGCGCGATTGAGCCGCAGATCCCGCTCCACGATCAGGTCCTCCGCCACGGACGGCCAGCCGCCGAGTCCAAGCCGCGCGGAGACGACGCCCGCATGCATCGCCGCGCCCTCGGTCATGGTGGGCTCCTGGCAATGCTGCATGAACACGCGATCCACGCTCTGGCAGGTGAGCAGCACGCGATGCATCACCGCAGGATCGGCGACGCATGCGCCGTCGTCACTGAAGCCGACGGCGCCGGCCTTCGCCATGGCGCCGATCGGCGCAAGCCTTCGGCCCTCGCGGCCGACCGTGGCGGCACCTACGCAGAAGACGCGGGCGAAGCCCGCTTCGCGCGCCCGCATCTGCACGAAGTCGACCAGGCTCGGCAGGTCGATCGCGGGCGTGGTGTTGGGCATGCAGCAGACGGTGGTGAATCCGCCGGCGATTGCGGCCTCGGCACCGGAGCGGATCGTCTCCTTGTGCTCGGCACCGGGCTCGCGAAGGTGCACATGCGGGTCGATGAGCCCGGGCGTGACGAGGCAGCCATCGCAATCCACGGCCAGCGCCTGCGAGTCCGCGATGGGGGAGGTGCTGATGCGCTCGACTCGATCCCCGACGAGGAGCACATCCGCCTGCGCGTCGAAGTCATGATCGGGATCGAGAACGCGCCCGCCCCGAAGAAGGATCCGCGTCGCGTCGAGGAGCTGCACCGGCCGCACTATAAAAGACCCGCCCCCTGTTCGGGGGCGGGTCCTTCGTAGATCACGATTGGCGGACGACGAAATCGACTCGTCGAGCCGCGAAAGGCCGAGTCAGTTGACCGTCGCGCCTGCGGGGCAGCCGGCGCTCTTGCTCTTGCAGCAGCCGGACTTGGTCTCGCTGACGGCACCGGGGCTGGCGGTGGCGGCACCCTTGCAGCAACCGGTCTTCTCGCCGCTGACGGCGCCGGGGCTGGCGGCCGCAGCGCTCTTGCAGCAACCGGTCTTCTCGCCGCTGACGGCGCCGGGGCTGGCGGCCGCAGCGCTCTTGCAGCAACCGGTCTTCTCGCCGCTCACGGCGCCGGGGCTCGCCTCGGTGCCGGTGCAGGCGCTCTTGTCCTTGGTGCACTCGGTGGCGCAGGCCGCCTTCTCGGAGCAGCCGCTGACGGTGCCGGGGCTGGCGGTCGTCGAGGTGCTGTTGGTGCTGCTGCAGGCAGCGAGGGACGCCAGCACGAGGCCGGCCGCGAACAATGCAATGCGCTTCATCGGTGTGAGACTCCTGAGTCAATGCCTCGTCGAGGCGGTTCAGCTGAACGGCCGGCACGCGCCAACCGAGTGGCGATGATATCGACTGGATCGCGTTCGGTTCACCTGCAACCTTCGATTCTGTCGCCTTCGGCCTAGGCTGCGGGTCGTGCCGAGACCTCGAAAGAAGCGACAAGGTGCCGAGAACAACGGAAGGACCGGGGCCTCGGAACAGCCGCCTGTGTCGGGACTTGCCGAACTGCTGGCCAAGGCGCGGGCTTTCCCGAAGTCCCCCGGCGTCTACCTGATGAAGGATGCCGAAGGGCGCGTGATCTATGTCGGCAAGGCCACATCGCTGCCGTCCCGCGTCGCGAGCTACTTCCAGAAGAGCACCGACCTCGGCGAGCGGAAGGAGCCGATGCTCGCGCTCATCGCCGATGTCGAGGCCATTCCGTGCGAGGGGGAGTGGGAGGCGCTGCTCATGGAGGCGCGCCTCATCAAGGACCTGCATCCGCGCTTCAACGCAAGACTGACGGACGACAAGACCTTCCCGTACCTGGCGGTCACGATGCGCGACGAGTTTCCGGGGGTCTTCATCACCCGCGACCCCGCGAGCGAGCGCTTCAAGGGGGCGCGGATCCTCGGACCCTTCACCAGCGTCGCGAGCCTGCGCCATGCGGTTCAGCTCCTCCAGCGCGTCTTCCAGTTCCGCACCTGTGAACTCGAGATCCGCGCGGACGACCCACGCAACGCCGCGTACCGGCCCTGCCTGCTGCACTCGATCGGGCAGTGCACGGCCCCGTGCGCCAACCGCGTATCGAAGGAACGCTACCGCGAGGATGTGGAGCGATTCCTGCGATTCCTCCAGGGCAGGCGCAGCACCATGGTGCGGGAGCTGCGCGCGGAGATGAGCGCGGCGAGCAAGTCGCGCCGCTTCGAGGAGGCCGCGATCCTCCGCGATCAGATCGGGGCGATCGAGAAGCTGGACGACCGCGAGAAGCGCCGCGGCCGCGCCGAATACGACTGGCAGCCGGAAGTGACCTTCCAGGCGCGGGATCCGGCGGTGGGCGAGCGCAGCCTGCGGCGGGCGCTGGGAATCGAGCGACCGATCCGCTGCATGGAAGCGTTCGACATCGCGCATCTGGCGGGCGGCGAGACGGTGGCGAGCAAGGTCTGCTTCATCGACGGCAAGCCGTTCAAGGGCGGCTACCGTCGCTTCCGCGTGCGCAGCGCAACGAACGACGACTACGCGGCGCTCCGCGAAGTCGTGGGCCGGCGCTACCGCGAGGCGGGGCGCGGCGAGGAGGTCTATCCCGATCTCATCCTCATCGACGGAGGCCTCGGACAGCTGCACGCGGCGCTTGACGCCTTCTCGCTGCTGCCGGTGCAGCCGCCGATGGTGATCTCGCTCGCCAAGAAGGAGGAACTCCTCTTCGTGCAGCGCGAGAGCGAGCCGCTGCGCCTGGGGCGCGACAATCCGGGGCTCAAGCTCTGCCAGGCGATCCGCGACGAGGCGCATCGCTTCGCCCGGCACTACCACCATGTGCTGCGGCGACGAAGCGCGACAGGGGAGGCAGCGCCTGCGGCGCTGCGACCCCGGGTTCGGCGCGCGAACGGAAAGGAGCGATCGTGAGCCATCCGTTCGTGGTGTCGGACTCGGCGGCGGAGCTGGTGATCCGGGTCAAGGCCGTGCCCGGAGCGAAGTCGGATTCGATCGTGGGCATGCTGGGCGAACGCCTCAAGGTGCGCGTGGCGGCACCCCCCGAAGGCGGGCGGGCGAACCGGGCGATCGAACGCTTGATCGCTGCGGCGCTTGGGGTTGCGCCGAGAAGCGTGAGCGTGGTGGCTGGCGCCGGATCAGCGGAGAAGCAGGTGCGGATCGAAGCGCCGCCGGCAGGGGCGCCTGGAGTGCTCCTGGGCCGTGATTCCGAGCCTTCGCCGGGGCGGTCCCAGCGGCTAGGCTCATCGCCCTCTTCGGCGGCCGGGCGTCGGGGCAAGGAGCGTCCCACCCGTTGAATCACCGTCGTCGCAAGAGATCCAGAGGACATGCGGATGCCGAGGAGCGCGCGGGGCAGCCCGGTGGTTCGGGCCGGGCACCGATGCAGCACTCGCTGGTCCCGCAGGGCGAGCCCGAACTGATCACGGATTCGAAGGCGCTCGATGCGTTCCTCGAGCATGCGCATGCGCAGCCGGCGATGGCCTTCGACACGGAGTTCATCGGCGAGGAGAGCTTCCGGCCGCGCATCTGCCTCGTGCAGCTCGCGACCACGGAGCGCGTCGCCCTGATCGATCCCTTCGAGATCAAGTCGATCAAGGCGGTGTGGGAGCTCATTGCGAGCGACAAGCAACTGACGATCGTGCACGCGGGAGAGCAGGATGTGGAGGCGGTGCGACAGGCCGTCGGCCGTCAGCCGGCGTGCATGGTGGACACGCAGGTGGCCGCGTCGCTCGTGGGGCTGCCGTGGCCGTCGAGCCTGGGCACCATGATCGAGCGCCTCATCGGCCATCGTCCGGCGAAGGCGCACACCTTCACGAACTGGGACGCACGGCCGCTCACGCCGTCGCAACTGCGCTACGCCGCGGATGATGTGCGGTACCTCCCGCTGGCGTGGTCGCTGCTGGAGCAGGAGCTTCGGCAGCGAGGTCGCCTCGAATGGTCGATGGGTGAGAGCGCGGAGATCCTGGCAGGGGAGCTCGTCTTCGATCCGACGCGGCAGGTGCGACGCGCCTCGCGCGGAGAGCCGCTGCGTCCGGCGGCGCTCACGGCACTGCGCGAGATCATCCTGCTGCGGCATGACATTGCGCGGCGCGTGGACCTGCCGCCCCGCGCGGTGATCTCCGATGCGGCGGCGGTGGAGATCGTCAAGCGGGCCCCCACCTCGCGCACGCAGCTCGGCGCGATTCGCGGCCTCGTGCGGCCGATCCTCTCCGCGCATGCCGACGAGATCCTGGCGGCCCTCGAGAAGTCAAAGTCGCTGCCGCCGGAGCGTCATGAGCGCGCGAAGCTGCTCGACGATGCGAGCGTCCGGGCCGAGATCGACGCGCTCTGGCTTGCACTTCAGGCGAAGTGCCTGGCCATGGGGCTCGCGCCGAATCTCGTGACGAGCCGGAGCGTCTTCACGGACTGGTGCGCGGGCCGAGTGGCGGCGAAGCGGGCGAGGGAGCGAGGCGCCGGGGCCGGAGCGGCCGGCAGCGCGGGAACCGCCGGCGATGATGGAGCCGCGACGGCCGCCGCCGCCGCGCCGGAGCCGCTGTTCCCGGCGGGTGACTGGCGGCACGCCGCCGTCGGCGAGTGGCTCGAACGCTTCGTTCAGGGCGAGGCGACGCTGAGCGTCGGATGGAACGACGGCCTGGTCGAGGAGAGCGCGCTGCCAAACCGCACCGAGGAGTCGCGGCGACGCGCGGCTGCTTCGTAGGATGATGTCCATGCTCGTTCGACGCATCGATCCCGATCGCACGAAGCCCGTCTCCATGGAGGGCGCTGATCGCGTGCGCATGGAGATCCTGGTGGGTCGCGCGGATGGCGCACCCAACTTCTCCATGCGGCACTTCGTGGTGGAGCCCGGCGGCCACACACCGCATCACCAGCACGACTACGAGCATGAAGTTGTGATCCTCGAAGGTGAGGCGGAGGTGCGGCAGGGCGACGAGGTCGAACGCGTCGGCGCGGGCAGCGCGCTGCTGATCGAGGCCAACCGCATGCATCAGTTCCGCAACCTCGGTTCGACTCCGATGCGCTTCATCTGTCTCGTGCCGGTCAGCTTCGATTGCGGCAAGCCCACCCCGGGTAGTTGAAGGCAAGTCAACTCAGCTCGACCGTGATTGCAGCAGCCAAAGGAACTCGATGATTGACAGGCGGGGGGGGGGTAGGCTCTGCCTCGATGAACTCGGCGCTTCCGGTCGAATGCGATTGGCCAGCAGAATCGGCTTCAGGCCAATGCGTCGAACGACGCACCATCAACATGGCACGAGCGCGAAGGGCCCTGACCGCACGAGAAGTCGCGCGGACTCATCCTCTGCGGGGCGCATTGTCGCTACTGGTGCTCGTGGCCGCCGTCGGATGCGAGCAGCAAGGCGTCCCCTCGGGAACGCAGAAGGCTGGACCTGAGCAAGCAGCTCGTCATGAGCCAACAGCGCTTGCCTCGGTCAAAGTTGGTTCAAGCCGGGTCGAGCACCATGTGGACCTCGGCGTGCTGGGATCAGGCACCGGCCCGATCGTGCTTGGGCTCGAAGTGGTGAATGAGAGTTCGGCAGAGATCCTGACCAGTCGCAGCACGACGACCTGCGGATGTGTGATGCTTCGAGGCTCGATCGATATTCCTTCGGGGACCACGAGTGTGCTCGAACTGCAGCTCGAGACACATGGGAGATCGGCGATCGATGCCGTTCTCATGTTGCCGCGGAGCGACGAGATTCTGGAGCGGATTCGCCTCACGGCTCGAATCCGTCCAACCCCAGCGCTGATTCTTCTCCCGATCGTCAGGCCCGGACTCGATCCTCGCAAGGCAGCGTTCGCGCTATGAGCCTTGGCCGAAAGCACTGTCCCCCCCGATGCAGTTGATGTGCGCGTCCGGTGGGACGATGGATCAGTCACGGAGTCCTCCATTCGGGAGTTCACGCTCATGACGGACGGGGATGGGGCGCAGTGTGTGCGATATCGCGCCGAGCTCGAGGTCGCTCTTCCGAGCGGCTCCGATGCTGGGTTCATTCGGGCGGAGTCTCCTGGTTGGCAAGCCCATGGCCAATACATTCGCTCTTGCAGCAACACTCAATAGGAGTCGAAACCATGCGTCTGGACCGAACGGTGATGATGACCCTGGCGTTGGCGTGCATCCTTGGCGGTGGTCAGTTCTCGAGCGGCCAGTTGACCCCGCTCATTCCGGAGGGTGGGGCACCCGCCGGCAATCGGACCTCCGAGCATCTGGATCGCAACTGCATCGACATCGATCCATGCTTGGATGATCAATCGACGGGAGGAAGTCAGGGCGGAGCGTGTCACTACTGTGCCGTGCCGCTGGTCCAGAAGGATTGCACGGGTGGCAATCCGCCACCCGACTCGATTTGCGTGAAGACGCTCTACCGCGTCAGTGACAGTCCGCCAAGTTGCGGCGCTCGCTTTCTCAATGGCACGCTCAATGCGAACTTGCGCTGCATCGGCGGCGTGCCGTCGGGTATCTGCTACCGCGTCTACTGCATTCAGTCGGCTCCGGCATGATTGCGTGGCCACTCAAGAATCTCGGCTGTTTGGCCTGCCTTGCAATGTTCGGGCCCGCAGTGGCTGATTCACCACCACCGGGCCGTTCAATGCCCTTCACCATCGATCGTGCAGCATCTCCGCCCGCGCGGGTATGGGAATATCGCGAGACTGTGTTCGAGGCGGGCCGAGACGCCGCCGCAGATTCGTCCGCGGCTCACCAGACTCGATGGCAGTTCACCTCGGATGGACATCGGTGGTGCTTCGCAACCGACCGTGGACTCGTGGCGGCCCTGTGGGACGGGAACACGACCTGGACATTCCAACGCTCCGAGCGCGCCGTGACGATCCACGCGAGGCCGGTGTCTCCGCATCCCGAGGCGCTCGCTGAGTTGCTCCTGGCTTGCGAGGGACTCGACGCGCTGCACACTGCAGACACCTTGCAGCAGGAACTGCATGCGGCGAGGTCGTTCGTGCTCGCGGCCAGGAACGGTCCGTGGAGGCGCTTTCGCTACGAGCTTCTCGAGGACGCACCGGGTTGGAGTCACGAGGTTGCCGGTACGGGAGATGACACGATCGTCGTTGACGAGCAGTCGCATTGGATTCCGCAGTCAACGGAGCGTTCGGAGGAGGGGCCTTGGCGCGTCGTGCGAATTCGCGTGCTTGACGTCATGCACCTCGAGGGACGCGGTCTTCCTCGGGTCGTGGAGCGAACGACGCATGACGCACAGAGCCAGGAGAGTGTCGGACTTGCGACAAGCACGATCCGATATGAAGTGGATTCGGTCAGGGCCTTCATGCCAGAGCATGATGCCGCCGCGTTGGTGCCTCCGCCCGTCGAAGCCGGCTGGCGCGTTGATGTCCCTCGGATTCAGCTCCGATTCGAGGTAGGCTCGCACGACTTCCGCCTCGCGGGGCAGAGTCTCCGTGCGCCCGAGCCAATGACGCTTGAGTCGATAGGACGCCTTGATGAGATTCTCTCACGCAGCGTGTGCAATGGCAGCGAGCCTGCTGCTCCCGCTCAGCGGTCGTGAAGCGGCGCAGGCACAAGGCACGGCGAAACCTCCATCGGGACCGGCGAGTGGTGCTGATCCTGCACCGATCGAGCAGGTCAGGCCCGCCACCGCCACCTCAGCACGATTCGGTGGCCGATCGCTCGTCCCGCTCGGCTTCGGTCGCGACTTCAATCATTCTCGAGCCCGTCGATGCGCCCGCTCCGACTCGACGGCTCGAGCCGGGCGCTGCGCCCGACGATGACTTTGACTCCGCGTGGAAGGAGTACGCGCAGTCCTGCCAGGCTGCGGTCGAGGCGATCATGGAGGCGACGACCGCCGACACCGGGGGCGATCCGCTGGCGACGCCTGCACGAAGGCCCGATCCCGCGGAGATGACCGCGCTGTGGAGTCGGCTCGATGCGGCGTTCGAGAAGCTCGCGGAGTCGATCGGGCGAGGCGAGGCGAATCTGGCGCAGCGGCGAGCATTCTGTCGCGTGCTTCACGAACCATCGACGCTCAACGATCCGCTCTTCAGTGCCACCGCCGTCGATGTCGGGCTCGACTGGCGCGACGGCCGAACGCAGGCCGCCGCCGCCGTGTCCCGGCGGGTCGCCGCGGCGGACGAGGAGGTTCGCACCCAGGTCGAACGCGCACTGGCGGAGAGCGAGCCGCGAATCGACGAGCTGCGTGCCGGTCAGCAGAGCGCATGGCGAGCCGCGGCCATCGCGCGACAGCGTGCGAGCGCGCTGGGCTCCGACGCGCCGACGATCGCGCCGCGGCGCGCCGTACTTCGCATACCGCAGCGCTGGTGGCTTGAGCAGGAGCGTCTCCTGGACCAGATTGGACTCGCACTCGGGCCGGGAGCGGGGCGGCCTGATTTCCTGCGCTGGCGAACCGAGGTGCGGCGGCAGGCATTTCCCGAGGTCGTTCCCCGCGACGACCTCGATCGATGGCTCGCCACGGCGCCTCGAGACTCGGCCATGGCCCAGGAAGGACCGCACGACCGACTGATCCTCGAGTACCTCGAGTCTCGCGATGCGGCGACGCAGGTGCTCGTGGAGTCGTCCATCAGGCTGCACATGGGCATCCGGGATCGCAGGAGCGACGCTGCGGCGCTGCTTGGAATGCTGGATCGGTTCGACGCGGCCGGGAAGGCGTACGAACGCGTCGAGCGGCAGTCGGCGACGCAGCTGGCCGAGGCCCTCGCTTCGCAGGACCCGGCGCTCGCCCGCGCCCTGCAGGATGTCGCCGCGAGGGTCGAGCGCCATGGCTGGGACGGATGGCGACTCATGGCCAGCATGGCGCAAGGGCAGATCGAACTGCGCCGCGAGCAGGCGAGTGAACCCGAGCCGCCCGAAGGCGACGAAGAGCCGGCGCCCTGACGGGCGCTCGCCGCGTCTCCGACACCTTGAGTGGATTGGCCGCTCTGACGCCCGTCAGCGCTTGCGCGCCGTGGGCGCGGGTGCGGTCCATGCCTTCATCGTTCGCTCGAGGCTCGCGAGCCATTCGTCCGACGGCATGCGGTACGGGCGGAACTTCTCGAGCGTGCCCTGCTCCTCGCTGTAGAGAAGTGCGCGGTTGGCACCGAGTCGCGTTGCGGCGGGGGAGTCGATGAGCGTGCTCGAGTCCGTGGCGCTCAACTGGAAGAGCACGCGCTGGTCGAACTCGCGCAGGGCTGCTCGGTCCACCACGCGGTGAAGGCTGGCAAGCGTGTCCACCCAGGTGAGCACATGCACGCCCACGGCCGGACCGTCGCGCAGGATCGCGGCGTAGAGCGCGGCGGGCGTGGCCGGTGCGTCGCTGGCGCTGAAGCTGAAGTCCTCCTCGCGACGCAGGCCGCGGAAGCGGTGCAGCCCGTGAATGACGAGGAAGAGCGACGGCGGCTCCGCGCCGGTCGCTTGCGTCCGCGCCGCCACCTCCTCGGCCACGCGGCGGATCGCGTCGTCCGCATCGCGGTAGGCGGGCAGCTCGATGGGATTCGGCAGGCGCTTCGCCAGCCTGGCGAGCGAACCGGCGAAGGCGTCATCCGCCGGAAGGCCGTCGAGCACCACGAAGCGGGCGCGATCGGGCGGGCACTGTGCCGCGAGCGAGATCATCGCCGCGTTCATGATCGCAGCCGCCGCATCATCCTGCTGCCCCACGATGACGGCATTCGCGCCGTTCTGCCGACGGAAGTGGACGGCGGTCGGCTCCTTGATGCTGATCGGCTCGCCAAGCCAGGCGCGCGGCGCGGCGGAGGCGTCGCCCCAGGCGCCCGCGTGCAGCAGATCCGCGAGCAGCGGATTGCCCGCAAGATCGGCGGGGACATTGCCCTCGAAGACGATGGGCGGCGCCGCGGCCGCGCGCCGCGCCGGTGCCGCCTTCAGCGACTCCGTGCAGCGCGAGAGCCATTGATCGCGGATCTGATCGGAGAGCCAGACGATCTGGAACGGCGAGTTGCCCTGCACCAGTCCGCCCGCGTCGTTGTAGATCGCCTCGCCGGGACGCCCGAGCAGGCGGGCGGCGGTGTTGTCGTCGGAGAGGATGAGCTGCGCGTCCGCTTCGTTGCACTGGAGCGCGATGCGCACCGCCATCTGGCCCATCGTGGTGCGCGGCAGCGAGTAGGCGCCGCCGAGCGTCTGCGAGCCGAGGATCACATGCATGCCGAACGCGCGGCCCTGGCGCACGAGACGATCGAGCAGCAGCGACGAGTCCTGCGCCACCTTGTCGTCGTCGATGAAGAGCTCCTGGAACTCGTCGACGATGAGCAGCACGCGCGGCATCGCCTCGCCCGGCCGAGCGGCGCGAAAGCCCTTGAGGTCCTGCACGCCCAGCTCGCGGTAGAGATCGCCGCGCCGCTTCAGCTCCGCGTCCAGACCCTGGAGCACGCTCAGGCCGAACTCGCGGTCGCTCTCGATGGCGATCGCGCGCGCGTGCGGCAGCAGGTGCTCCGCGTAGGTCTTGAACTCGACGCCCTTCTTGAAGTCGACCAAGTACATCTCGACCTCGTCCGGGCCGTACCAGAGCGCCGTGTTGGTGATGAGCGCATGCAGGAGCGTGGACTTGCCCGAGCCCGTCTTGCCCGCGATGAGCACATGCTGCTTGGTGCCCTCGCCGAGGATGAGCGACTGCAGCTTCGTGGCGCCGGTGCGCCCCAGCGGCACGCGAAGGATGCCCGCGCTCGACTCGCACCAGAGCCGCTCGGGTTTCGGCGCGATCACCGAGAAGGGCACCTCCACTCGGCCCGCGTCGATCGCCGCCTCGCCGATCTGGCGCATCGTGCGGATGACCAGTTCCGCGGGCGGCGCCGGGTCGAGTTCGAGCGGCACGGCATCGAGTTCCGCTTCCGCGAGCACGAAGCGATCGTTCCGCCACTCCAGGCGCACCGCGTCGCGCTGCAGCGCCGGCAGGTCGGCGGTGGGGGGAAGATCGCGCCGCACATCGCGCATGATGAGCGTGAAGACGCCGCATCGGGCACCCGAGCCGACGATGCTGTTGAGGCGCGACGCCGCGATCTCGCTGAAGTTCGCGGCGTAGTCGGCGACCACGAGGAATCGGTACGGCTCCGCCAGTTCGCCCGCCTGTTCGTTGTAGTGGCGGATCGTCGGGAACTCGTCGCGCAGGTACTTCTGGATCACCGTCTCCATGTGATCGGTGAGATCCGACAGGCGCTGCTCGATGTGCCGCGGATCGGTCCAGATGCGGTCGCCCACGAGCTTGGCGCTGGCGTCGGCAAGGTGCATGAACCCCGCGAAGCTCTGCCCGAGTCCCACGGGATCGAGGATCACGAGCTGCGCCTTGCCGGGCGGCAACCCGGTGAGCACGCGGAGCATGGCGGCCTGGAGCGTGGCGATCGCCTGCTCGCGCCCCTCGGGGCCGCACTCGATGAGCAGCGACGCCCGCTCGGGAATGCTGAGCGTCACGGGGAGGAGGAAGCGCAGGGGATGGCCGTCGAGCGGCCAGCCGAACTCAGGTTCCTTCGGCAGCGCTTCGGGCACGGCCGCGAGGTCGATCGAGAGTGCGCCGATGCGCGCCGAGGGCGCGAAGGTGCGCGGCGGTGTCCACGCGTTCCAGCGAGCATCGGCCCAGCGCGGCGATCGCTCGTGGTCGGCACGCTCGAGCGCAAGCGCCGTTCCGCAGGTCCTCTCCTGCAGCTTGCGCCAGTCGCGTTGGGCGCCCTCGCGACGATCGCTCGCCTGGGATGCGATCTCCGCGCGGCGTGCGCTCGCACGCGCGAGCTCCTCGGCGCGCTGCGCATCGTGATCCTGCCGCGCCTTCGCCAGCGCGTGCTCGCACGCCTTCTTCGCCTCCGCCACGGCCTGATCGCGCGTCTCCGTGAGCTTGCGTCGTCGACCCGGGATCTGCTCCTCGATCTGCTTCATCGCCTCCACCTCGAGCGATGAGATCTCCGCGATCCGCGGCGCGAGCGCCGCGCGGGCCTTCGCGATGTCCGCATCGCGCGTGGTCACGAGCGCCCGCTCGCGATCGGCGCGCTCCGTGGCCGCCTGCTCGATCCGCGCGTCGGCGGCAGCCGCGAACGCGGCGACCGCTCGCGCAAGCGGTGTCCATGCGTTCCGCACCTGCGTGCGAGCCATGAACCAGAGTGCCACGACCACCCCGGTGAAGAGAACGCTGATGCCGATGCCGGAGCCGGCAAGCGTGACCGCGTCGTTCCAGGCGCTCAGCAGCCCTGCGGCCACGATCGACGCGCCGACCAGCAGCAGCCACGGCACCACGAGGATCGGCCCGCGGAAGAGGCGCGCGATCCGCAGCATGCGCAGCCCCGCGAGCTGATTGCGTGCGACGGCGACGGAGGTGGTCATCGTGAGCGAAGGATTGGCCGCGGCCTCGGCGCGAAGCGAATCGTCGGCCGCCGGCCGCGGCGGCACGATCTGGCGATAGCGCCGGATCAGCGTGGCGGCCTGGCTCGCCACCTCCTCGATCTCCTGGCGCTGAACGGCGATCTCCTCGCGCAGGCGCTCGTAGTCGGCGCGAGGCTTGCCCTCGGCGCCCTCGTAGACGCTCTCGGCGAGCCAGATCGACTCGTCGTGCGAAGTCTGCGCCGCCACCCGCGCCTGCTCGGCCCTGGCTCGCGCCTGTCCCACCGCGTTCTCCCGCTTGCGCGCGAGCCGCATCATCTCGGCCGCGAAGGTGGCTTCCGCGTCACTGACGGCACGGTCGCGCGTGGAGACGGCCTCGCCCTCCAGTCGCTCGCGCGTGGCGGTAATCTCCGCCATGCGCTCCTTGTGTGCCTGCTCGTTCCTCTCCGTGTCGGCCTTCTCGGCGGCCACGGCGTGCTTGAGCGCCGCCGCCCGCGCCGCGCTGCCTGCGGTCAGCTCGGCGAGCAGCCGGCGTTCGTGCTCCATGGCGTTGCGCTCGAGTTCGTCCGTGCCCTCGCGCTCCACGGCCGGATCGTAGCAAACGCCCGGCGCCGGCTTCATGGCTCGCCGCACTCGCGCTTCGCGCGCGAGATCGAGTCCCGCATCTTGTCCAGCGCCCCGCCCGCGAGCCTTGCACTTTGATCCAGCGCGTCGAGATAGTTGCTCTCGAGGGCGCGGCTGACGGGGTCGTTCCAGGTCTGCGAGACCTGGGCCCACTTGATGCGAAGGTCCTTGATGGCCAGGCTCATCCGCATTCGCGCGCCGGCGACGCTCATGGTGATTCTCCCTGCGTGGGTGCGGCCGGATCGCGGCCGGACGCGTCGACCTCGCCTGCGGCGGGCGTCGCATCATCGACGCCGGCCTGCGCACTCGTTCCGGCACCGCCGACCATCATCGCCCGAACCTCGTCGCCGCGTCGGCGCATGTCCGCCACGAGCTCGTCGCCCTTGCCTTCATAGAGCTTCGAGAGGTCCGGTGCCTGGATGCGCGTGTACGCCTCCAGGTGCTCGAGCATCCGCGTGAGCAGCGTCATGGCGTGCGGCAGCTCTCGCTCCACCATCGCCGAGAGCGGCGCGAGTCCGGCCTTGTAGAGGATCTCCTCGCGCGTGATCTGCACCGCCCACTTCTTCACCGCGGCGCGCTTCTGCTCGCACAGCGCCAGCCGCTGCTGGGCGCGCTCCAGCGCCTTCTTCTCGTCGACCACCGACGGCTTCTGATCCTTGCTGCTCGTCACCATCTGCTTGCGGAAGAGGGCGCTCTTGCACATGGTGACATTCTCCTGCGCCTTGCGGTGCTGAGACTGCCAGTAGAGATGCTGGTCGCGCTCGATCCATCCGCGCATGCGCCCGACCTCGGAATCCGCCTCGCCGATCGTCAGTCGCAGCTCGTCGAGCGCCTTGACGAGCGCGGCGCGGAATCGCGCCAGATCGTCGAGACTCGTGACCTTTGCGGCTTCGGACATCGTTGCGGGCGAATGAACGGTTGGACGGAACGCAGTGTGGATCCGGAGAGCGGCCTCGTGCGCACCGCGCGGGCGTGGGCGCCGATGAGGACGCGATGGGTCGCCTCAGCGCTGTTGGAGATACGCCTCGATGCGCTCGGCCTTGCGCATGAGGAACGGTGCGTGCACTTCGGCGGCCTTGACGAATCTCTGGAGCACCTTCATGGTCGAGTCGAACTCCTCCGCGAACTTGAGCTGCTCCTGGTCCTTCCAGGTCTGGCTGAGCGTGCCCATCCGCGCTCCCAGCGTGGACATCTGTCCCTGGATGTCGCCGACGAAGCGGCGGAGGTCGGTGGCGAAGCGCCTGAGTTCGACGGGATCGACGACTGCCTTGGCCATGGCGGTTCCTGCGTTGGGATCGCTCGACGCGATCGTGCGTCTCGGCCGCGCCGCTGCGGCTCCGGAACGAGTGTACGGCTGGCGTCGGGAGGCGGTCGCACGCGAATCCGGCGATCGAAGCACGCGCGATCGCTCTCGGCGCACCGGCGCGTCCGGGAAGCGCCGGCGAGTGCACTCAGCGCGGGGGCGGGGGGGCCATGCCCGCGATCGGCTCGACGATCACTGCGGTTCCGTAGCAGAGCACCTCCGTGGCCGAACCCTTGCTGACCACTTCGGACGCATCGTAGCGCATGCCGATGATCGCGTTCGCGCCCATCTGCTTCGCATGCTCGATGAGCAGATCGAACGCCTGCTGCCGCGCCTGCTCGCACATCTCCGTGTAGGCGCCGATGCGGCCGCCGACGATGTTCTTCAGTCCGCCGAGGAATCCCTGCGCGATCGTCGGCGAGCGGACGATGATTCCTCTCACCACGCCGCAGTAGTGCGTGATGCGATACCCGTCGATGCTGAAGGTCGTCGTGACGAACATGGCGTCTTCTTCGCGTCGCGTGCAGCGCGAAAGGTAGCAGGATGCCGGCCGTGCAATTCCGGGGACTAGCGCCCGAGAACGCGGCCTCCGGCGGCGCTCACGCGATCCGCCACGAAGCGCACCTGCGCCTCGTCCATCGCCGAACGCGCCAGGACCAGCGGCGCGGGACCGCGATCGGTGAACGACAGCAGGAGCATCCGCGGATGCAGGACGACTTCCCGCGCGCCGGCCCAGCGCAGCGAGGTTGCCGTCGTGCTCGTGCGAATCTCGAGCGCGTCGTCACCGAGGGTGATGGTCAGATCGACATTGCAGATTCCCCGCATCGCCCGCGCCTGGATCGCCAGGGAAAGCGGCATGGCGGCACCGGCCACGACGCTGAGTGCAATCAGCAGGACTCCATCGCCTGTTCGGCCGAGGACCCATTGCCACGCGCCCCAGCCGGCCACGCACGCGAGCAGCACCACGATCACCCATGTGACCTTGCGGCGCCACGCCACATGGAGGAGCAGACACCGAACCAGTTCGGGTGTCCACCGGAACTTGAAGGTGCGCTGCATCTCGCCCCTGCGCCTATGGCGCGGCCGGTGCGCTCGGCGCCGCCTGCTGCGGATAGAGCAGCAGGCGATCGTGCGCCAGCAGGATCAGGTCGTCGCGGCGATCGCCCGTGACATCCATGATGACGCCCATGCTCGGCTCGAACTCGCGCGGTTCGCCGCCGGAGAAGAGGCGGCTCTCGAAGACCGCGAACTGGTTCGCAAGAAGCAGGCGCTCGGCCTCCGAGAAGGTGAGGATCTCCACCGCCTGCTGTCCGGCATCCAGCAGCACGACATCGGTGAGGCCGTCGCTGTTGAGGTCCCCGGCGATCATCTCGTGGTGCACGCGACGCGGATCGTCGCTCCGATAGGTGGCCACCTCGTTCATCTTGACCCGCTCGCCGGCGAGGCGCACCACCGCGAACCCGTCGTCGCCGATGAGCAGCACGCTGTCCTGCGTGTCGCCTGCGAAGTGGCCGGTCTGAAGTCGATTGAACTTGAACGCCGGCACATCCACGACATCGACCTGCGTCCAGACCCTCGGCGCATTCGCCGACGCATCGCCGCTCGAGGACGGTGCCTCGCGCGCAAAGAAGAGCAGCTTGCCGTTCTCCGCATCGCCCGCCACGATGCGATCGCCCATGACCGCGATCGAGTTGAGCTTCGCGTCGCGTGCCTTCGCGTTCATCTGGTCGACGACCTGCCAGCCCGGACTCTGTCCCGCAGGCGGCGTCGGGTCGTAGCGCAGAGCGCGGACGAAGTTGCGATCCGCCACGAGCAGTTCCGTGCGTCCATCGCCGTTGGCGTCGAAGACGGAGGTGTTCTGTCCGCTGGCGGCCTGCACGAGCCCGAACTGGCCCATGTCCTTGCTCTCGAGCACCTTCCACGCGCTGCCGTCCCATCGCGCCATCGTCAGGGGCTTCTCAGGCGTGAACAGCAGCAGATCCGTGGAATCGTCGTCGGCGTCGAGCGAAAGGATCGTCTCCGGCGCGCGGGAGAGCTGCCCCAGCGCGATCGACGCGCGACCTTCGGAGGCGCCATCGGGCGGAACGAGCTCCATGGTGTAGTTGCGGCCGTCCTTGCAGACGATCGCAAGGCGCGGCTCGGCCTTGGCACGCACCAGCGCCATCGTCGTCGGCGTCATGCCCGACGGAAGCTGGATGGCCTGCGGGAAGGGAATGCGCCCGCCCTCCACGACGCTGCGACCGGCGACGCCTTCCTTCTCCGAGAGCGCGTAGACCTGCACCGGGCCGCCCTGCGGCGCGAAGGTCGCGACACCCGTGAGATCCGCGTACGACGGATTCGCCTCCGCGCGATCGAAGCCGCGGCCCGGTCGCTGGAGGTAGGCCATGATCGAGTTGGTCTGCGTGTTCGTGGCGAGCAGGTCCTGAAGACCGTCGCCGTCGAGGTCGACCACCGCATAGTCGCGTCGCCGATTGCCGGGATCCTCCCAGCTCCAGGTCTGGATCGCCGTCTGCCGATCGCCCGTGCGGTCGATGGGCGTGCGCACGAACTCGTTGAACACGACGCGCTTGCTGGGCCGCTCGATGAGGCCCAGGAGCGCACCCTTGCGCGTGGGCAGGCGCACGGCCGAGGCCTCGCGCAGCGGCGGACTCTCGAAGCGCAGCTGCGGTCCGATCAACGTGCGATCGCCATCCTTCGTGGTGAACCAGACGCGCACCGGCGACGGGTCCTCGGGCACCACGCCGACGATGTCGAGCGTGCCGTTGCCGTCGAAGTCGTCGACGAGCACGGCCACGATGTTGCCGCTGCCGGCGGAGAGCTCCACCGGCGTGCCGAGCATGTCGCCGTCGAGCGGCCAGATCGACACGCGGCCGTTGACGATGCCCAGCAGCTCCGGCTTCGCGTCGCCCATGACATCGGCGATGACGAGTCCGTCTCGCGTGGGATTGAGCTGCTTCACCGGCGTGCGGCGCGCCGTCTCGAAGACGCCGGGCTTCGACTGCCGGATGAAGACGATGGTGCCGGGATTGCCCGCGTACACCAGGTCGAGCAGTCCGTCGTGGTCGAAGTCGTAGGGGAGGATCGCGCGCACCTCGTGCCCGACCGTGACATTCTCGCGACGGAAGCGCCAGTGGTCCGGCAGCTCGTTGGGCCCGCGCGGCGGCGGCGGCTCGTCCGTCGGCTTCGCGTCCTTCTTCTGATAGAGCAGGTCCAGGCGACTCTTGTGGTTGTTGACGGCCACGATGTCGAGCAGGCCGTCGCCGTTCAGGTCCGTGACGATGAACGGTCCCGCCTTCGGGTCGATCTTGAGAACCTCCAGCGGATCGAATCCGAAGTAGCCGGCGAGATCGTCGGAGGCGGCGGGTGCGGCGGCCGCAAGCGCGGCGATGACGGCGGCCAGTGAGGTCAGGTTCGACTTCATGATGCTCCTTGGAGCGCGACCGGGAGCGCGCGGTCGTATAGTAACCCCCCGCTCGACCTCCTGGAGTCAACGCATGCGCATCAGGACCCTTTCGACCCTGCTCCTCTCCGCCTCGGCACTGGCCTTCGCGGTTCCGTCGACCGCACGAGCGGCCGACGACGCGCCGGACACGGTCACGCTCAAGAGCGGTGCGATCGTGCAGGGCACGGTCATCAAGCGCACGGATCGACGCATCTGGGTGGACATCGGTCCCGATGTCGTGGTGGTCGATCTCGAGGATGTCGCGGAGGTCAGGTCGGCCGCGCCGGTGCAGTCGGCCGAGGTGAAGCGGGAGGATCTCTTCCTCGTGGCCGTCGACTCGCCGACGATGTCGCCCAAGGAGCACGCGAAGGTCATCGGTCCCGCGGTCATCAAGGTGCGGACGCCGGGAGGCCTCGGCTCGGGCGTCATCATCAACCGCGAAGGGCACGCCATCACCAACGCCCATGTGGTGCAGGGCGAGACCAAGCTTCAGGCGACGGTCTGGTTCCCCGAGCCGGACGGTTCGCTGACGCGCAAGGACATCGACGATGTGGAGCTCGTGGCCGTCAACAGCGAGATGGACCTTGCGCTCGTGAAGATCCCGAAGGTCGAGGGACGCGAGTTCGTTCCCGCGCCGATGGAGGGCGACGAGCGGCTCGAGATCGGCCAGCCCGTCTTCGCGATCGGCAATCCGCTCGGACTGGAGCGCACGCTCACGCAGGGCGTCATCAGCACGCCGCGGCGCAGCATGGCCGGGCGCACCTACATCCAGACCGACACGCCGATCAATCCGGGCAACAGCGGCGGTCCGCTCTTCAACACGCGCGGCGAGGTGATCGGCATCACCAACATGAAGCTCATGTTCGGCGAGAACATGGGCTTTGCGATTCCCGCCCGGTATGTGAAGGACTTCCTCCGCAATCGCGAGGCATTCGCCTTCGACCGGTCGAACCCGAACTCCGGCTACAAGTATCACGACGCACCGGTGCGCACGCGCGAGGGTGCCCCGCCCATGCTTCGCGACGCCAGCGGTACCGCCAGACCCTGAGTGTTGTCGAGAGGCGGCGCCCTCGGATCCCAACCACGCGTGCCATGCCTGAATCCACGAACCCCATGAACAGCATGCACCCCATGCACCCCATGCACACCATGCACACCATGCACACCATGCACCCCATGAACCCGATGCACATCGCCTCACGCCGTTCGTACTCCTTCACGCTCCGCTCCGCCGGCTCGGTCGCCATCGCAGCTGCGGCGGGTGCGTTTGCACTGCCCGCATCCGCGGCACCCGCGGATGAACCGCTCACGATCCGCGCGGTGGCGCCGTCGAAGTCGTTCCTCATGGTCGCCGCCGACGATGTGCGCGGCAGCGTGGAGCGATTCAAGAAGACGCCGCTGTACGGCCTCTGGTCGAGCGAGCGCGTGCAGAGCGCCGTCGCCGAGGAGTGGAAGGAGTTCGAGGAGGCGCAGAAGAAGCGGCTCCAGGAACTGGGACTTCCCGAGGACACGATGAGCTGGCCGGTCAACGGCGGCATGGCGCTCTTCCTCGAGCGCAACGAGGAGCTCGATACGCTCGAGCCGCAGTTCCTGGCGATGTTCGACTGGGGCGACGGTGCGGACAAGATGGCTGCGTACTTCGAGGCCAGCACCGCGGAGTATGCGAAGGAGGCGCCCGATCGCGTCTCCACGAAGGAGATTCGCGGTCGCAAGGCGTGGATCTACACGCCGGAGTCTCCTGCCGGCGTCGTGGAGGGCGGGGCGTTCGGCGGCATGGGCGCGGATGCCATGCCGAAGATGGAGAACATCGTCATGGTGCGCGACGGTTCGCGCTTCCTCTTCTCCAGCGGCACCTACGCCATGGAGGACGCGCTCACCGCCATCGATGTGCCGCAGAAGACGCTGATCACCGATCAGGACGACACCCGCAGCGCCATCGAGCAGCTTGGAACCGGCGATGTGGTGGGCATCCTGAGGACCGGACCGCTGGCGCCATGGCTGAACGAGGGCGCCGCAGGTCCCGCGGCCATGGTGGCTCCGATGCTCGGCCAGTTGTTCGGCGACATCCAGGCGTTCGGCTTCAGCGGCATCATCGACGGCCCCGTCGGCATGCTCGACGGCGCGGTGACGATCTACACGCCCGGCGAGCGGAAGGGGCTGCTCACGCTGCTCTCCGCATCGCCCGTGGCGCCGGCGCCGGCAATCGTGCCGCAGGATGCCATCGGCTACGGTCGCATCAACTTCGCGTTCTCCGGCCTGATGCGCGTGGTCGAGAGCGTGGTCGCGGGGCTGCCGGAGTTCATGGCGGCCGACATCGAGTCGTCGCTCCAGATGTACGGTCCCACGCTCACCAAGGCGTTCGCGGCGCTCGGGCCGGACATCAATGTCTACACGATGGTGTCGCAGCCGATCACGGATGACAGCCAGTCGAACACTATTGCGATCACCTGCTCCGACGAGCAGGCCGTCATTCCGCTCATCAACATGTTCGCGCCGATGATGGGCTACCAGAGCCGCGACTTCGTCGGACAGACGATCTTCAGCGCCGAGGGCATGCCCATGGCCATCGGCTTCGGCGGCGGCCACATGATCGTCGGCACCACCTCGAATGTGGAGCAGGCGCTGCGCGCTTCGGCGCAGCCGGGTGGTGCAGGCGCATCGCGGCCGGGTGCCGAGCAGGCGGCGCTTTCGCTGCTGCCGTCGCGTCCCACGGTGAGCTGGGGTTGGTACGACACGGTGGCGGGTCTCGAGGTGGCGCGACAACTGGCGCTGGCCAGCGGCTCGACCGATTCGGATCTGGCCGACTTCATCGACGAGCAGGGCAAGGCGATGAAGGATGTGCTCGGCGTGGACAAGGTGCCGACCAAGATGATCGACTCCATCCGATCGATGGACGCCGAGTTCCTGGCCGAGTACCTCGGTCCGCAGGTCTGGCAGTTCACATCGGACTCCAGGGGATTCGCCTATCGAGTCAGCCTGCTGCGGCCGAAGAAGGCGGCGGAGAATCGCTGACGGCTGCTGCACGGCGCATGAAGTCATCGATCAGATCGTCGAACGACTCCGGCGCCATCGCGCCGGGGTCGGCGTGATCCGCACCGGGCAGTGCGTGGAACGATGCGCTCGCGGCGGGAGATGCCGTGGCGCGGCCGTCCTCGGCAGGTGCAATCACATCGCCTTCGGCGGTGATCACGAGCAGGGGTGAGCGAAGCGCGGCCGCGGCCGTCTCGAGCGGCGACTCGCGCATGCCCATGAGCCGCAGCAATGCCACCGCGGGTGATGCGAGCAGCGAGGCCGGAAGACCGCGCAGGCGAAGCCGCGCCGCGATCGGTGTGACCACCCGTCGGTAGGGCGCGAGCAGGATCACGCCCCGCGGCGGCGGATTCAACGAGCCCGCGGCGCGAATCACGATGCCCGCGCCCATCGAGTGCCCGACGAGAACGAGCGGCGGCGCGGATGCTGCGGCGCCGTCGGGCGCCGCGCTTGCGGCAAGATCGGCGATGTCGGCCGCCTCGAGCGTGCCCAGCGTGGTTCGTCCCTCCGCCTCGCCGTGGCCGCGAAGGTCCGGCAGGAGGATGCGCGACGCATGCTCGAGGAACGGCGCGATGCGTCGAAGGGAGTCCCAGCGAGATCGTCCCCACCCGTGCACGATCACGACCACCGGACCGTGAGCGTCGAAGCCGTCGATCACCCAGAGCGGCATCCGGGCTCCGTTGCGCAGCACGCGCGTTTCGATGCGCCACGGACGGCCGAGGGGCGCGGGATCCATGGGCACGCCCTTGGCGAGGGCCCACGCGGTGGAGCGGCGAGGCGGATGGAGCGCCTCCCATGCGACGGCGCCGATCCCGATCGCAAGGATCAGTGCCGCCGCGATCGAGAGCAGGAGCAGGACGCCGAGCACGCGCAGGCTCAGGGGGCGCCGGACGGCGCCGATGCGCCGGAGGCGCCCGCAGCGCCGGAGTTCCTCGCGGCGCCGGCGTTCGCGACGGCCGCCTCCATCGCCGACTCGAGGCGTGCCTTCGCTTCGCGCGCCCGGGCAAGCGAGGCGCCGCAGCGGCGCTCGAACGCAGGGCGCTCGACGGCGAGCAGCGGCAGGTTCGCCTGCACATTCCATGCGCCGCCGTCGGCGGCGGCCAGGCCCAGCGCGCCGGCGACGCCGAGATCGCTGCGCAGCATCGGCGCGGTTCGAGCGACGAGCTCCACGACGAGTTCGAGCACGGCGCGAGCGGCGTCGATCACCTCCAGCGGCGGTTCCACGGCCCCGAGCGCGGCGCTGTGGACCGCTGCGGCGCGCGAAGCATCATCCTTCGGCCGGCGCATCGCGTCGTTCAGCACGGCATAGCGCTCGCCATCGAGGCGCATGAGCGAGAGACCGCGTTCGCGCAGCATCGCGAGCTTCGACTTCGCCTCGACGAGGAAGGTCTGATGCTGCGCGAGCGACGCCTTGCCGAGCGAGTACTCGACGACCATGGCGGCGGTCGCCGCCGCTTGGGCGAGCGTCAGCGCGGCAACGCTGCCGCCGCCGGGAACGGGCGAGCGTTCCGAGAGCCGCTCGACGAACTCGCGCACCGTGAGCGTGGCGAGCGGCGCGCTCATGCGCGCAGCTCCGCACCGAAGCGGCCCTTGAGCGCCGCGACGACGGACGCGACCGCGTCGTCCGCCTCCTCGCGCCGCATCGTGCGCGCCGGATCGCGGAAGACGAGCCGCAGGGTGACGCTCTTGCGACCGGCGGTCTGCCGCCCGCGATAGGTGCCGACGAACTGCACCGACTCCATGGCCGCGGGATTCGCGCCGCGAACCGCCGCTTCGAGCTGCGACCACTCGACGCCCTCGTCGACGAGCACGGAGAGATCGCGATCGATCGCCGGGAAGGCCGGCATGGCGCGCACCTGCACGGCGGGGGGATAGCAGTCGAGGAACTCGCGCAGGTCGAGCTCGGCGACGGCCACATCATGCTCGAGGCCGAAGAGATCGAGCACCTGGCGCGAGACGAGGCCGATCATGCCGACCTCGCGATCGTTCCAGCGAACACTCGCCGCCGGCGCCAGGGCCGGCGCAGGCGAAGGCCCCGCAGCGCCGATGGGTGCGAGCTCCACGAGTGCCGACGCGCCGACCAGCAGGCGCGCGAGGCGCTCCACCAGACCGCGCATCAGGCGGAATCCCTCCGCGGGATCGGCGGCCGCGTCCGCCGCGATGCCCAGGAGCGGCCGCTCGCGATGGTGCGCGCCGTGCAGCTCGAAGACCGACGCGAACTCGAAGAGCGAGAGCGGCGTCACGCCGGCGTCGGCGTTCCGCCGCCGCACGGCCAGCAGGCTCGGCAGCAGCGAAGGACGCAGGATGGGCTCGCCGCCCGCTCGCTCATCGTCGATGCGCAGGAGTGCCGACGACGCGGCGAGGAATGGCGCCGCCGCACGCTCCGAGACGAGCGAGTGCGTGACCGTCTCCACCCAGCCCGCGCCGACGAGCAGATTCCGCACCGCGCGCCGAGCCTCGAGCGCCGGCTGCGCGGCGCCGGGCAGGATCTCCAGGCGTTCATCGATCGGCAGCGCATCGAGCCCGTGCGTCCGCGCAATCTCCTCGATGAGATCCACCTCGCGATCGAGGTCGATGCGACGCGGCGGAATGGTGCACTCGACGCGGTCGCCGCGCTCGACCGGCGCGAGATCGAGCGCTTCGAGCAGCTCGAGCATGCGGCCGGTGGGGATCTCGATGCCCAGCACTTCACGGCAGCGCTGCGGGCGCATCTCCACGCGGCGCGGTGGCGGGAGCGCGGCGCCGTCTTCCACCACGCCCTCCTCCAGCGTGCCGCCCGCGGTCTCCAGGATCAGCGCTGCAAGCCGCGCGGCGGCGGCGTCGATGTCCGCTGGATGCACGCCGCGCTGGAAGCGATACGCCGAGTCGCTCGTAATGCGATGCCGTCGCGACATGGCTCGCACGAGCGGGCCGTCGAAGGTCGCGGCCTCGAGCAGCACATCCGTGGTGCCCGCGGTCACGGCAGTCTCGGCGCCGCCCTTCACGCCCGCCAGTGCGACCGGCCGTTCCGCGTCGGCGATGACCAGGTCGTCCGCCTCGAGCCTGATCGCGGCGGCGCCTTCGCCCAGCGGCAGGAAGGTTTCGCCCGCGCGGGCCCGCCGCACGCGAATCTCCGCACCGCGCAGCGTCGCGAGATCGAAGACATGCGTGGGCTGCCCGAACTCGAAGAGCACGAAGTTCGTGCAGTCGACCAGGTTGTTCCGCGGGATCTGGCCGATCGCGCGAAGCCGCGCCTGCATCCACGCCGGACTCGGACCCACGCGCACGCCCCGGATGATGCGCGCGGTGTAGCGAGGGCAGCCGACGGGATCGTCCACGCGCACACGCATCGAATCCGCGGCGCGGCGGGGAGCCGTCCTCGGCGTCGACTTCGGGACCTTCAGGCGGCGGCCGGTGGCGGCGGCCACTTCCCGCGCCAGGCCCAGGTGGCAGAGGCAATCGCCTCGATTGCTCGTCGTCTCGATCTCCTGCGTGATGTCGCCGTCCTCGAGCAGTTCGCGACCGTCGAAGGCGAGACCCACGCGCGTGAGCACGCTCGCCTGCTCCTCCGCATCGGCGTGCGGTTCCAGATAGTCGTTCAGCCACGCGACGCTCGTCCGCATGGGGCGAAGGGTACCCGGCGGTCGCCCGCGCGTGGCCAGCGTGCTACGCTCGGCGCATGGTCATGGTCCGCGTGCTCATTGGCGCCGCGTCGCTGGTGCTCGGCGCCTGCGCTGCCGCGCCGGAGGGTGGTGATGCGGCGACGAGTCCGCCCGCATCCGCGTCCGCATCCTCGTCCGAGTCTGCACCTGCCGGTGCTTCCGCCTCGGCGACCCGCGATCGCGTCGATCAACTGACGCGTCCGCCGGCGGACTTCACGCTCGATGTCGCGATCATCAAGGGGCCGCGCACGCCGGACTTCACGGAGGCGCACCTGCGCCAGGGGCACTTCATCCTGCTCCCGGACGGCTCGCTGCATCATGATTCGGGACGATTCGTCATGTGGGGGCAGCGCCCGGGTCGCACCCGCGCGCTCTACCAGCAGCAGGTCTCGGATCTCTGGACGATCGCGCGGTCGCTCGGCTTCACGCTTCCCTCGAACGCGAACTTCGACGGCAACCCCGTGCTGCTTGAGCCCGGACGCGGGCAGATCCTCTACATCATCGCGTTCGCCGCTGCGGGCGAGCGCTGGACCTTCGTGCGACGCATCAGCGAGGAAGTGCCGCCGGACCCGGCGAGCGTGACGCTCATCCGCACGCTGTGTGATCTCGCGTGGAGCAAGGACGAGAGCGACGAGCGCTTCCTGCCGGTGCGATACGACTTCGGGCCGGATCCCTATGCGGGATTCCGTCGAGTCAACTGATGCTGTCGCCACGCGCCTGGCACCGTGCGGCGGCCGTGATCGTGCTGATCGTCGCAGGAGGATGCGGTGCGCTCGGCGGCACCGATCGCGCGGCGTCGCCCACGCGCGGCGTGAGCATGTCGCTGGACATCCGCAAGCCCGATCAGCAGATCTACGAGCTGTTCAGGGTCACGGACGCGGGACGCATGGAGTACGGCGGCGGCATGCGCGCCTTCAACGGAAGCACCTCGTGGTCGACCGAGCTTTCGCGCGCCGAGATCGACGAGTTCCTGTCGCTGCTTGCAGCCTCGGGCTGGTGCGACTCGAGGCCCGAGGACGACGACGCGAGCAGCATTCGCTGCCGCATCGAGGTGGTGTGCGAGGGCGGGCGCCACTCCTTCACCGTGCGCGGCGAACCCGAGAGCGTGGTCCGGATGCGCGCCTTCCTCGATCCCATTGCGCGGCGACGCCTTGACCCGGAGCTCGACCGACTGCCGGAGGCTTCCGAGCGACGCGAGATGACGCGGGGCATGGAGCGAGCCGGAGGTTCGGGGGCGCAGACACCCGCGGCGACCGAGGACGGGTCCGGGGCTCCGCCCGGAAGCGCCGGATCGAGCGAAGGTCCATCGTCGACGCCCGCCGGGAAGCCATGAGCGATTCGCGCGCGTCGCCCTCCGCCGGATCAGGCCGCAGCGAGCATCCGATCGTCGGCATCGACCTCGGGACGACGAACTCGCTGGTCGCGATCTGCGACGAGCGGGGACCGCGCGTGCTCGCCGACGACTCCGGTCGCGCACTCCTGCCATCGGTGGTGCGATTCGACGGCGACGGATCCGTGAGGGTCGGCGTGGACGCGTTCGAGGGCGCCGCGGAGGCGCTCGCGCGCGGCTCGCTGCTCGTCTCGAGCGCCAAGCGGTTCATGGGTCGAGGCACCGCCGAGAGCGAAACGCTGGCGCAGGAGATGGGCGTGTCGCTGATCGATGGTCCTCGAGGTCTCGCGGCGTTCCGCGGTCCGGACGGGCGCGCGATCACGCCGCAGGAAGTCGGCGCCGCGGTGCTTGCGGAACTGCGGCGACGCGCGGAGCGCCGCCTGGGGCGGGAAGTTCGCCGCGCCGTCGTCACGGTGCCCGCGTACTTCGATGATTCGCAGCGGCAGGCCACGCGCGATGCGGCGCGTCTCGCGGGAATCGAGGTGGAGCGGATCGTGAACGAGCCGACGGCGGCGGCGCTCGCGTACGGCCTCGGCCGCGCCAGGAGCGAGACGGTGGCCGTCTACGACCTGGGCGGTGGGACCTTCGACCTCTCGATCCTGCGCATCGAGGGCGAAGTGTTCGAGGTGATCGCGACCGCAGGCGATACGCGCCTCGGCGGCGATGACATCGACGCGCTGCTCGAGGCCCATCTCGTGGACGAGGCGAGCCGCATGGGCGCGCCCATCGACGGCGCCTCCCGGTGGCGGGTGCGGATCGAGGCGGAGCGCCTCAAGCGGGCGCTCTCCGAGCGCGACGACGCGACGGCGACGATCGACGGGGTCGAGATTCCGCTCACGCGCGAGCGCCTGGAGCAGCTGACCGCGCCGGTGCTCGAGCGCACGCGCGACTGCTGCCGACGAGCGCTCGCGGACGCTCGTGCGCCGAAGATCGATCGGCTGGTGATGGTGGGGGGCATGACGCGCATGCCTGCGGTGCGGGCGCTGGCGCGGCAGATCTTCGGGCTCGAGCCCTATGTGGCGCTCGATCCGGACGAGGTCGTCGCCCTCGGCGCCGCGGTGCAGGGCGCGATCCTCGGCGGCCAGCGACGCGATCTGCTGCTGCTGGATGTGGTGCCGCTCTCCCTGGGCATCGAGACCGTGGGCGGCGGCGTCGCGAAGCTGCTCATGCGCAACAGCACGATCCCCACGCGCGCGGTCGAGCGCTTCTCGACCAGCGTGGACCACCAGACGAGCGTGCGCATCCATGTCCTCCAGGGCGAGCGCGAGATGGTCTCGGACTGCCGGTCGATCGCCCGCTTCGACCTGCGCGGCATCCCGCCGATGCCGGCGGGCATTCCGCAGATCGAGGTGGAGTTCCTGGTCGACGAGAATGGCGTGCTGGGCGTCAGCGCCGTGGAGCGGCGCAGCGGGAGACGCGCGGGCGTGCAGGTGGTGCCCACCTGCGGACTGACCGCCGAGGAGGTCGAGCGCATGGATCGCGAGGGCGTGCAGCACGCGCGCGAGGACATGCGACGGCATCGACTCGTGGACCTCGCCGTCAACGCGCGGCTCGACCTCAAGTGGATCGGCGAGGCGCTCGCTCGCGTGCGCTCCCTGCTCGAGGCCGACTATGTGCAGCGCCTCGAGTCGCGCATGGCGGCGTTGCGCTCGTTGGCGGACCGGGTGGAGCAGGGAGGCGGCGAGGGCGTCGATCCCGACGCATTCCAGGGCGCCAAGGAACTGCTCGACCGCGAGAGCGTCCGCATGCACGAGGTGGCGATCACCGAGAGCCTGCGCGACGGCCGACCCGAGTGACCTGGAGACTGCGACGAGGCACGGTCGGCTCAGCGGTTCAAGGGAACGCGGTCCGTGCGCGGGCTCAGGCGAGCTACGGAGTCGGAGCCGTCGAAGGCGGCGCGGGCGCGTCGGCGGCGGGGGATTGACTCGGCGCCGATTGCGCAGGCGCCGTTGCCGCCGGTGTACCCAGTTCGGCGCGGACCCTGGCCGCCTCGTCGGTCTTCCCGGTCGCCTCGAGCGACGCCGCGAACGATTCGCCGGCCCGCTGCCGCCACTCCGCCGGATCGCCGGGCTTGAGTCTCGTCCACGCGAGTCGGGAATGACCGAGCCCCGCGTCGGGCGTGCCGAGGTTGCGCCGCGCGTCGGCGCAGGTGATGAGCATGTCGATCTCGTCGCCGCGGAACTGGAGCCTGCTGGAGTACTCCATGGCGCGAACGGTCAGATCCGAAGCGGACTTCCAGTCTCGCGCCGCGAATGCGGCGCGGGCAAGGCCGCAGAGGGCCATTTGCGTGCCCCACGCGTCCATCAGCGGTTCCGCAAGGTCGAGCGAGGCCTGGAATCGCTGCCGCGCCGTGTCGGCGTCGCCGCCCTTGAGCGCCCGGGCGCCCTCCTTGTAGAGCGCCTGCCCCTGGCGAAATCGCCGTCGCTCATCGTTGTTCCAGCTCGCGAAGTTGCCGGCGTACTCGATGAAGATCGGCTCCCGAAGCGCGTCGGAGGCGAGCTGCGCGAACTGGATGCCCAGGCGGAACTGGCGCATCGCCTGCTCGTCCGAGGCATTGCCCTCGATGAGCTTCAGCCCGTGCTCCAGGTACTGGTCGACGAAGGGAAGCACCTCCGACGGATGCCGCCGGAACGACTGGATGATCAGATCCTTGTCGCCCTCGCCCAGCCAACGCTCCAGCCGACCGGAGAGCAGCGGTCGCTCGGCGGTGGCGGCGGACTGGGGCGCTGCCGCGGCGCCGGCGGCAAGCGAAGGAATCAGGAGGAGCGCCGCGGCGTGGCGACGAACCCGGCACTCACGGAAGGCGAGGTGATCGAGCATGATGAAGAGAGAGTAACCGTCGCATCGGCACTTCACTTTCCGCGCGATGCGTCTATATTGTCGTCCACGCACCCCCGGCGCAAGGCTCGCAGCGGCAAGCGCCTTCGATCCGGGTTGGAGACGCTCCGACGATGACACCGCGTACCGCTTCCTCCGCCGATCCGCGCGCCCCGGGCGACGCGGCCGGCTCCGCTCCGCGCCCGCGCTCGCCGCGGAACGGCATCGAACCCGGCTGGACGGTGGAGGATGCCGCCGACCTCTACAACATCCGAGGCTGGGGCAAGGGCTTCTTCGACATCAACGAGCGGGGCCATGTGGTGGTGCGCCCCACGCGCGAGCCGCATCGCGCCATCGATCTCTTCGATGTGGTGAAGGGCATCCAGGACCGCGGGCTCAAGACGCCGGTGCTGCTGCACTTCTCCGATCTGCTCTCGCGCCGGCTGAACGATCTGCATGACGCGTTCCACACCTCGATCCGCGAGCAGGGATTCAAGGGCGGCTACATCGGCGTCTACCCGATCAAGGTGAATCAGCAGCGGCGCGTGGTGGAGGAGGTCCGGCAGTACGGCGCGCCGCTGGGCTTCGGCCTCGAGGTCGGCAGCAAGCCCGAGCTGCTCGCGGTGCTCGGCATGACGAGCGATGCGCCGGAACGCCTCATCATCTGCAACGGCTTCAAGGAGGAGCGCTACATCGAGTTCGTCACGCTCGCGGCGAAGCTCGGGCGCACGATCATCCCCGTGATCGAGAACCTCACGGAACTGCGGCTGATCGTGGAGTTGGCGGAGCGCTACATGGTGCTGCCGCGCATCGGCGTGCGCGTGAATCTCTCGGCCCCGGGCGCCGGCCGCTGGAAGCACAGTTCCGGCGCCAAGGCGAAGTTCGGCCTCTCGCTGAGCGAAGTGCTGGAGGTGCTCGACTACCTCAAGGCGCGCGGCATGCAGGAGTGCCTCCAGCTCCTGCATTGCCACATGGGAAGCCAGATCCACGACATCCGCCAGGTGAACGCCGGCGTGAGCGAGCTGGCGCGCGTGTATGTGCAGCTTGCCAAGCTCGGCGCGGGCATGAAGTACATCGATGTCGGCGGCGGACTCGGCATCGACTACGACGGCACGCAGTCGAGCTTCGAGTTCTCCACGAACTACACGCTGCCCGAGTACGCCACGAATGTCGTCTACAAGATCATGTCGATCTGCGACGAGGAGGGCGTGGAGCATCCCACCATCGTGACCGAGAGCGGCCGCGCCATGGTGGCGCAGCAGAGCGTGCTGGTCTTCAATGTGCTGGGGGCGAATCGCCTGGATCGCTTCGCGGTACCTCCTGAGCTTCCGGCGCCGACCAACGGCGACGAACTGCCGCGACCGCTCATCGAGCTCTTCGATGTCTATCGCAATGTCTCGGAGCGGAGGCTGCTCGAGCACTACCACGACATCCTCGATGCGCGCGACGAGGCGATGCGCGCGTTTTCGCTCGGGTACATGAGTCTCGAGCACCGCGCCCTCTGCGATCGCATCTTCTGGGCCTCCGCCGCCAGGATCCGCGACAAGGTGCGCGAGCTGGATGAAGTGCCGGAGGAGCTGGACGATCTGGAGAGCGCCCTCAGCGACACCTACTTCTGCAATCTCTCGATCTTCCAGAGCCTGCCCGACATCTGGGCGATTCATCAGCTCTTCCCGATCATGCCGATCCACCGCCTCGGCGAGCGCCCCACGCGCCGCGCCACGCTCGCGGACATCACCTGCGACTCGGACGGCAAGATCGACCGCTTCGTGGACGACCATGACATCAAGCGCTATGTCGAGCTGCACGGCTTCGAGGAGGGCGAGGAGTACCTGCTCGCCGCGTTCCTGGTGGGCGCCTATCAGGAGACGCTGGGCGACCTGCACAACCTCTTCGGCGACACGCACGCCGCGCATGTGAAGCTCGACGAGCACGGTCAGTGGTGGATCGACGAGATCATCGAGGGCGACTCGGTGCGCGAGGTGCTCAGCTATGTTCAATACGATGTGAACAAGCTGCTTGCGGAGATCCGTCGCGAGTGCGAGCGTGCCGTGCGCGTGAAGCAGATGACGGTGGCCGAGAGCGCCCAGCTTGTTCGTGCGTACGAGAGCGGACTCGCCGGCTACACCTACCTCGAGTCGCCGGACTGACGCAGGCGGTCGAGCTCGGCGAGCAGTGCGGGATCGAGCGACGGGGCGCAGCGCTCGCGCATGCGGTCGAGCGCCAGGCGCAGCCGTGTGGTCGTGCCGCTGAGCGTGCCGCCGCCGTCCATGCGCGGCAATGAACCGACCAGAGGTCGGAGGTTCACGGTGAGAGCCTGGTAGGCGCTGCGAAGCCGCGCCACCCGTTCGCCGGGGCACTTGGAGCGATGGAGCGCCTCGGCCGCGCGGTCGCGCGTGGTGATGGCGTTGCGGAACTCCTCGCCGCCCATGAGCGGGAGACTGGCCAGCGCCCCTGCCAGAAGCGGAAGATCGGCGACGAGCGAGTCGCAATCGGGCCATGGCAGCACGCCGCCGCGCGGCACCGCAAGCGTCGCGACTCGACTCGAGTTGAAGACGACCGGCAGCAGGTTGATCGCGGAGTCGAAGGACTCCATCGCCTCGATCACGGCCTCGCAATGGGCGCTCGACCACTTGTCGAACGGCTCGTTCCAGGGCTGCTCCGGCTTCGGGCCGTGCAGCGCGGCCTGGAGCGTCCTCGTGCGAGCGACGATCGCCTTCATCGCTTCCTGAGCGGCACGCTCTTCATCGACGATGCGAGCGGCCACGGAGGCCGGTGCAGTGGCGTCATCCGGCGCGGGCGGGCGCGTCGGTGGCGAATCCGGCGCGGACGGACCCGGGAGCGCAGGTTGGGAGGGGCGCGGCTCGGTCCGAGGCGGCGCGGACGGGGCGTCCAGATCGTCGACGACCGGCGGAGGTTCGGAATGCGCGGACGAACCGGGTGCCGCCGACGGCGTCGTGGCCGGCGCGGGATCGGAGGAAGGAGTCGTCGACCTGCCGCCGGGCTGCAACGCGCCCGGAACCTGTGCCGTGCCCGCATCCGGCGATGGCGCCGGTGCCGGCGCCGCCGCAGGTGATGGTGCAGGCATGGGCGCAGGTGCGGGCACCGGTCCCGGCGGTGGCGGCGAGGTGCTCACGCCGATGCGGGAAGGCGCAAGGAAGTACACGAGCGATGCGAGGATCAGGATCGCGATGACCGCCGCCGCAGCGCCGAGAAGTCGAGGGTCGATGCGCCGCCTCGACGCACCTGTTCGCATCGCCTCAACGGCATGAGCCTGATCACGCGCGGTGCGCATCGGCGCCGGTGCGTCGGCGCGGGCCGGTGCAGAGTGGCCGTCGCCGGTGCGGGGCCCAACCAGCGACGCACTGCTCGGCAGCGTCTCCATGACGCCCTGCTGCTCCAGGAGGTACGCGATGCCTTCGTTCGCGGGCCGCGCACGCAGATCGATCGGAATGAGCTCGCGTGAGCCGCGATCGAGCGACGGCGGCGCGGTGGCCACATGCGTCTCGACCGCAAGCGAAAGCAGTCGAAGCCCCCAGCGGCACTTCCCGAGATCCTCGCTCGAGAGCACGCGAAGGAACGAAAGCACCAGCCGTCGTGCTTCGGGACCATCGGCGAGCACGGCCGTTGAGCCGGGACGATCGAGCGTTCGCACCCACGCGTCCATCATGAGCAGCTCGTTGCGACCGACCGGCGGTCGGGAGCGCACCGGCGGCTCGGGCAGCGAGAGCGCCCGCCCCGAGTCGAAGTGCGATCGCGACCAGAGATCCTCGTGAGCGAGGATGCGATCGAGGCTGCTGCGCACCAGGCGCTCGTAGTCGCCGCGCGCCATGAGCAGCGTCCGAAGTTCGAGCGTGGCTCGCCCGGCCTCGTCGGGATGCCCCGCAAAGAGGCGTGTGATCGCGAATCGGCCGGGACCCGCCTCCCCCGGAAGCATGCGCAGGAAGACCGCGGGATCGTGATCGAGCGATGCAAGGAATCCCGCGTCCGAGGTCTGCCCGAAGACGAGCGGCTCGAGCGCCGCGAGCTCGCGCGGCGTGAGCTCGGGACTTGCGGCCACCGTGCGGTAGCCGCGCTGCGACGCAAGCAGATGCACGCCGAGCCGAATGGTCACGGCGCGCCTCCATCGCTCATGACGACGGCGAGGATCAAGGCGCCGACGAGCAGCAGGACCGCCACGATCGACCACACGGCGATGAGGATCCGTCGCTCGCGCCGGGCAGCCTCCGCATCCTCGGCGCGCTCGCGCTCGAGCGCCGCGGCAAGCTGGCGACGACGCGCCTCGTCCCGTTCGCCGCGCCGCAGATGTCCCATCGACGCAAGGCACCACGCCAGCGGCTCGACGATTCCCACGGCTTCGCGTCGAACCTGCGGCAGGCGGCGCCCGAGAGGGTCCACCATGGTGCGCACCGCCGCGCAGCCGAAGACCCTGGCCCCGGCGGCCGCGCGGACAAGCGCCGGATAGGTGCGTTCCACGAACGGCTTCAGGCCGCCCGCAGCGCGGAGCAGGTGGGCGTTCGCGTCGACCTTCGTGAGCACGACGGCGACGGGCACGCTTCGCCCGCTCGGCGTGGACCGGATGCGCCGCAGCGCCTGGATCATGCCGAAGTCGTTGTCGGCGCTCTCGGTGGCGTTGCCGGCACCGCTGCTGCCGGGATCGATGAGCAGCATCACGGCCGCGGCGCTGTCCACATGTTCGAGCAGCGCCATCACATCCGGACCGCCGACCTCGTCCACGAACGCACGACGGAAGACCTCGCCGGGGTAGTCGAGCGCCACGAGTCGGTCGCTGCCGCCGGGGAATCGGATCTCGAGCTGGATGAGCGAAGTCTCGCCCGTGGCCGCGGGCCATTGACCTCGCGCGAGCTCGTCCATCGCCTGCGAGCAGCGAAGGTGCGACGGACCGTCGAGCGCCTCGGCGGAGAGACCCTCCGCGCCGCGAAAGAGATGGTCGTAGAGGCGCGCGAGGAAGACGGTCTTGCCGCTGGCACGCCGCCCGAGGATCACGATGCGATCGCGTCGAGCCGGAGCCTCGACCGGCGGGGACGGCGAACGACGCCCGATCGCTGCTCCGACCTCGATGGGTGGCAACCTCGGATCTGCACGGTCGTCCGGTGTCGCGTCAGCGGTCCCCGGCGCGTGCCGGGTCCGCCCGGCCGGCTCGTGGCCCCGCACTTCGTCGTCCGGGATGGCCGCGAGGAAGCCGCTCTCGCCGCCGAGATCGATGAAGACCTCATCCGATTCGTCACGCTCGCCGCGGTGCGATTCACCGTCGGGCTCGTCGCCGGGCGATCGGGGGCGCACCATCGCCGCGCCTCACATCCCCATCACGTAGGCGAAGACGAGCGGCGCCACGATCGTCGCGTCGCTCTCGATGATGAATCGCGGCGTGGTCGGCGAGAGCTTGCCCCAGGTGATCTTCTCGTTCGGCGTGGCGCCCGAGTAGCTGCCGTAGCTGGTCGTCGAGTCGCTGATCTGGCAGAAGTAGCCCCAGAGCGGCACCTTGGTGCGCTTGAGGTCCTGGTGCAGCATCGGCACGACGCAGATCGGGAAGTCTCCCGCAATGCCGCCGCCGATCTGGAAGAAGCCGATCGAGTTCCGCGGCGAAGTGCGCTCATAGATCCGCGCCAGCTCCATCATGTATTCGATGCCGCTCCGCACGGTGTGCACATTCTTCACGGAGCCGTCGATGCAGTGCGCCGCGTAGATGTTGCCGAGCGTCGAGTCCTCCCAGCCCGGCACGATGATCGGCAGGTTCTTCTCGGCGGCGGCCATGAGCCATGAGTTCCGCGGGTCCGTGTCGTAGTGCCTGCGCAGCTTGCCGGAGAGGAGGATGCGGTAGAAGAACTCGTGCGGGAAGAGATGGTCGCCGGCGCGGTCGGCGCGGACCCACTCATCCAGCACCGCACGCTCCAGCCGACGGATCGCCTCCTCCTCGGGGATGCAGGTGTCCGTGACGCGGTTCATGTGGCGCTTGTAGAGCTTCGTCTCCTCCGTGACGGGAAGCTCGCGCCAGTGCGGCACGCGCGCGTAGTGCGTGTGCGCCACCAGATTGAAGATGTCCTCCTCGAGATTCGCGCCGGTGCAGCAGATCATGTGCACCTTGTCGCGCCGGATCATCTCGGCGAGCGACCGGCCGAGTTCCGCCGTGCTCATCGCCCCGGCGAGCGTGACGAGCATGCGCCCGCCGCGGTCGAGGTGCTTCACGAAGGCCTCGCTCGCGTCGATCACCGTCGCGGCGTTGAAGTGGCGGAAGTGCTCGCGCATGAAGCCGCGGATCGCACCGGCGCCGGCGACGGGCGCGGCGGATGCGGCGCGTCGCGCCGGCGAGGCGGACGGCGAGCGTGCGGGACGGGCGCGACGACGGGCGGGGGCGGCGGTGGGCATGGACGACTCGGAGGGGTGGGGCGAGTGACGCGGGCGCTCAGTGCAGCAGGTGACGCAGCCGAAGGGCCGCGCGGATGCGATGCGCACCAAGGAACAGCAACTGCACCCCGAAGAAGATCATCATCACCATGAAGGCGATGCCCGGGGAGAAGACCATCACGAGGCCTGCGGCGAGCGTGAGCAGGCCGTTGAGCAGCAGCAGTCCCCAGTGCTCGCGGCCGGGCATGGCGATGGCCGCCACGATCTCCAGCACGCCACCGGCAACGGCCAGCGCGCCGAAGACCTGCACGGCGCTCTCGGCCGCGATGCCGGGCGCGAAGATCGCGCCGAAGCCGAGCAGCAGTGCGAGGAACGGACCCACGAAGAGCAGCAGCGAGCGCAGCCCGGCCTCGTACATGCGGAACGCACCGACGATTCCGCCGGCGCCGACGAACACGAGGAGGAATCCGAGCCCCTGCACGAACGCCGCCAGCAGCGACGGCCGAGGCAGCAGCACGCCGACGAGCAGCAGCAGCCCGATCAGCGCGAGCAGCACGCCATCGAGCAGGATCAGCGAGGCCTGCCGGGCACGCGGCGCGGGCACGACGAGGGCGGATGAAGTCGGCGGCATGTCGGAAAGCATACAGGACGGGCCCCGGCGCCGACGCGCAAGACTCACACGGAGCGCACGAGCGCTTCAGACGGTGCACACGGGACATGAATGGATCGGGTCGAAGAGAGTCGGAGGACGAGGAGGTCCCTTGCGAACTCGATTCCGATCGATCTTCATCAGCGATGTGCACCTCGGCACCAGCAGCGCCCGTGCGGACGAACTCGCCTTCTTCCTCAAGCGAGTCACCTGCGACCATCTCTACCTGGTCGGCGACATCATCGACATGTGGTGGCTGCGGCATCGATGGAAGTGGCCGGCCTCGCACAGCACCGTGGTGCGTCGGCTGCTCAAGCTCGCCTCCAAGGGCGTGAACATCACCTACATCCCGGGCAACCACGACGACGCGGCGCGGCCCTACGCGGGCATCGAGTTCGGAGGCGTTCGCGTCGAGCTCGCGGCTCGGCACGAGACGGCGGATGGACGGGCGTTCGTGGTCTGCCACGGCGATCACTACGACCTCGTGGTCTCCACGCGACCCTGGCTCGGCATGCTCGGGTCCGCCGGGTACGAGGCGCTGCTGCGCGTCAACCGCGCCTGGAATGCGGGGCGACGCGTGCTTGGACTGCCGTATCACTCGCTCTCGCGCTCGGTGAAGATGCGTGTCAAGCAGGCATGCACCTATGTCTCGCGCTACGAGGAGGTGCTGCTGGCCGAGGCGCAGCGCAGCGGCTGCGACGGCGTGATCTGCGGCCACATCCACAAAGCGGAGCTTCGCCGGATCGGCGCCATCACCTATGCCAACTGCGGCGACTGGGTCGAGAGCTGCACCGCGCTCGTGGAGCACGACGACGGCCGACTGGAGCTTCTCGACGGTCTCGACTTCAACGCATCCTGGCGCTCCCTCGAGACGAGCGGCGCCGTTCCCTCCGAGGATCCCGATCCATGGACAGCGCCGATTCCGTCCCTGCCGTTCCCGATCGCCATTCCGATGCCGGCACCGTCGCGCCCGAGCCCGAGCGCCCCGGAGCGAGCGCCCGCGGCGGCGTGCTCATCCTGACCGCAAGCGTCGGCAGCGGCCATTCGCGTGCCGCAGAGGCCGTGGCGGCGGCGCTGCGGGCGTCGTTCCATGCCGAGGGCGTCGATCGATCCGTGCGCGTGGTGGATGTGCTGGCGGAATCCTCGCGCCTCGTGCGCGCCATCTGTCGTGACGCCTATGTGGGCCTCGTGCAGCGCGCGCCGACCGTGGTGGGCTGGCTCTATCGACGCTACGACCGCCCGGCGCGAGCGGGACTGCGAAGCCGACTGCTCTGGACGGGACTGCGCGCCGTCCGGCGCATCGTCGAGACGAGCGGCGCGGAGGCGATCGTCTCCACGCACTTCCTTGCCTCGGAGATCGCGGCGCGCCTTGCGCGCGAAGGCCGTGCGCCGTCGCTCTCGACGGTGGTCACCGACATCGACGCCCATGGCCTGTGGATCTGGCCGGGCACCTCGAACTACTTCGTGGCCGGTGCCCGCGGCGTGGCCACGCTCCGGCGCGCCGGCGTCGATCCGTCGATCGTCCACGCCACCGGAATTCCCATCGATCCGGTCTTCGAGCGCGTGCCGCCGCGCCGCTGGGCGCGGGAGGCGCTCGGGCTCGATGCCGATCGTCCGGTGATCCTCTTCTCCACGGGCGGCTGCTGCATCGGGCCGGTCGAGTCGATGCTGCGGGCGCTCGCTCGCGGCCGCACACCGGCGCAGATCGCGGTGATCTGCGGTCGCTCGGCAAGTGCGCGCGAACGGCTGGAGGCTGCGGCCGCGGACCTTCAGCCCTCGCCCGGCGTCTCGATCCGCGTCGAGGGATTCTCCGATCGCATGCAGGTCTGGATGGCGGCGTCGGACCTCTTCGTGGGCAAGCCCGGCGGCCTGACGAGCGCCGAGTGCCAGGCGACGGGCCTTCCGATGGTCATCGTCCATGCCATTCCGGGGCAGGAGGAGCACAACGCCGATGAACTCGTTCAGCGCGGCGCGGCGGTCCGCGCATCCCTTCCGTCGCAGGTCGCTCCGCTCGTGGATGCGCTGCTCGCGGATGCGTCGCGGCGCGGAGCGATGCGAGCCGCAGCGATGGCCGGCGCCATGCCCGACGCCGCGCGCCGGATCGCCGAGTGCATCACGACGACGCCGGCGGCTCGAAGTGATGTTCCATTCGTCGATGCGCCTCGAGCTCCTGCGGCGTCGCGACGCTCGCATTCACCCACTCGATGAGTGCGGCATGGCCGAGGCTCTCGTCGTCGTGCGGCAGGTAGCCCTGCACGAGGCCGAAGACGCGGAAGCCCTGATGCAGGTGGAACGAGAGTGTCGGATCGTGCAGCTCGCCGCGGATCACGGCCAGCACATACTGCTGCGGCGAGAGTCGTGCCGCGTGGGCGTGATACCCGGGAATGCGCGATCCGCCGCGCTTGCGCAGCAATCGACGCCGCTTCACCAGCTCGACGGCCTCCATGGCCAGCGCGTGTGCGATGCCGTGGTGCTGCCACGCAGGATCGCTCATCATGTCCGCGGCGTAGAGCGTGCGACCGTGCACGGCATCGTGGTTCGCGAAGGTGCCACCGGCCGTGAACGTGGTCCACGGAGCGCCCTGCCGATAGTCATCCCAGCGGATGATGAGCGACGCGAGCGTTCCGACGACGCGACCGCCTTCGCTCGCGACCGCGACCAGCTGCCCCTCCGGGAAGAGGCGATGGTGCGCCTCGAGCTCCGCCATCGTGTAGGGACGCTCGGTTGGATAGACGGCCTCGCAGAGCCGTTCCACCTGGTCGTAGTCGCCTCGATCGAGGGGACGAACGCGGATCTGCTCCGACATGCGCGGCTCCGGGGGGGGGAGATTCAGAAGTCGTACCGCACGCCAAGGTAGTAGCGAAGGTCGTTGTTCGTGCTTCCGGCCGGCACGCTTGACTGGTACTCGTCGCGGATGCCGCCGACGAATGCCATGCCTCGCTCGTCGAACCGCACGATCCAGTCGAGACGCGCAAGGATGCGATAGTCGCCCAGATTCGTCAGGTCCGGCGCGATGTTGACGCTCGCCTCGAGCGTCTGGCGCCTGTCGATCCACCAGGCCATGGCCACCTCTGCGTATGCCTCCGGGATGGTCTGCCGCGGATCGCCGAACTCGCGCGTGGCACCGAAGCCGCCCTTGAGCGTCAGCGCAAACGGCTTCGCATGGAAGAGGCGATAGCCCAGACCTGCATAGCCACTGAGTCGATGTTCCCATGACTGGAACTGGTCGTACTGGTACTGGAGCTTGCCGAACGCGAGCCAGTCGGTCGGAAGGAAGAAGTAGTCGTAGACGGAGGTGACGAGCAGGTTGTTGTCCGTCGTGTCCCCATCCAGGATGCTCAGGAAGTACTCGAACGAGCTCGTCCATCGATCCGTGTGCGTGAGTCGGGTGAGTGCTCCCGCGGCACGGAGGTCGAGCTGATCGGTGTCCGAACGCACACCCGCAAGCGCAAGCTGAATATTGGCAAGCCATTCGACGGTGCCCGGCGCGGGCATCGATTCGTCGGTCTCGAGCAGGTCCACGCGCCCGGAGGCCCAGGCGGGCTTCGGAGGATCGATGGCGCGGCGAGGCGCCGCCGGCGCGGCACCGTTCGGCGCGCCTACCGATGGCTCGGGCGATGCCTCGCCCGATGGATCCGGCGGTTCGACTTCGTCCTCGGCGGGGCCTTGTAGTGGCGTGGGGGAGTGGGCCTTGGGCGAACCTGAACTCGATGCCGCCGAGGCAGTTGGGACAGGAGAAGCAATCGACGCGATGGATGCGATGGACGAGCGCGGCACGACGAGACGGCCGAGAATCGCGTGCGAAAGGACCACCTCCGCCGCGCTCGACTCGACGATCACGCCTCGAATGACCTCGCCGGTGACAAGAGTGACCACTTGCTCGTCGGGGGCGGCGGTTTCGATCGGTGGGATGGGGGGAGTTGCTTCGGGCGGGGACTGTGCCGTGGCAGCCACCGCCACGAGCAGCGATAGCGCTCGCATTGCCAGCCCCGGAATCGGGTGGGAGTGGGCGCGCATCGCGCGACTCTACCCGCGCCGCTCCGCCTCGCCAAGCCGCCGGACGATGGCGGTCACACGGTCCGTGGCACGCTGGTACCTTGACCACGGCTCATGTCACGGACGACTCGCGCCGCATTGATCGCACTCGTGCCCCTCCTCGGCGGCTGTCTCATCGGTCCGGACTACGAGCGGCCCCCGATCGACATGCCGAACGAGTACGAGATCCCGCGCCATGTCGCGGCCGATCCCGCCGAGGCGAAGCTGGAGCGGTGGTGGGGGCAGTTCGATGACCCGGCGCTGACGGAGCTGATCCGGCGCGCCGACAGCGGCAGCCTCACGCTCCAGCAGGCGGCGATGAATGTGCAGGTCTATCGAGCGCGCTACGGCGTGAGCTACAGCGCACTCTTCCCGAGCATCAGTCTCGGCGCCAGCTACTCGCGCAACCGCGCCAACTTCGCGTCCCTCGGCGGCGCGGAGGGAACCACGGGCGCCTTCGACGACTGGCAGTACGGCCTGTCGATGGCCACCTGGGAGATCGATCTCTGGGGTCGCATCCGGCGCGGCATGCAGGCGTCGCAGGCGGAGCTGCAGTCGACGGTGGAGCAGTATCGACAGGTGCTCGTTTCGCTGCGGGCGGAGGTGGCAATCGCCTACCTCTCGGTGCGGACCTTCCAGGCGCAGCTCGAGTACACGCGCGCGGTGGCCGAGCTGCTGGCGCAGGTGGTGCGCGTGACCGAGGCGAGGTTCGCGGCGCAGACGGCATCGCTCATCGATGTGGCGCAGGCGAAGGCGCAGCTCGCCAACACACAGGCGCAGGTTCCGCAGCTCGAGGCGGCGATTTCGCAGCAATGCACGGGGCTCTCGGTGCTCCTGGGCGAAATGCCCGGCCGCGTGATGCGCGAGCTTGCTGCTCCCGCGCCGATTCCGCTGCCGGATCGAGAGATCGCGGTCGGAATCCCGGCGGACCTGCTCCGACGCCGCGCAGATGTGCTTCAGGCGGAGCGTCAGCTCGTGGCGGCCACGGCGCGAATCGGCGTCGCAGAAGCGGGATTCCTTCCCGAGCTCTCGATCTACGGCGAGTTCGGCGTCGACGCGAGCACCTTCAGCGGACTCGGGCAGTGGTCGAACCGCGTCTACAAATTCGGCCCGCAGCTCTCGTGGAACTTCTTCAACGGCGGTCGCGTGATCAACCAGGTCAAGGAGGCGCAGGCGCTGGCGGCCGTCGCCGAGATCGCGTGGCGTCAGGCGGTGCTCCAGGCCGTGGGCCAGGTGCAGGCGTCGCTCGGGAACTACGACGGCTCGCGCCGCGCCATGATGGACTACCGCGCGGGCGTGGGCGACACGCGCACTGCGTACGACCTTGCCATGGCGCGCTACAAGGCAGGCACGATCGACCTGACGCAGCTGCTCCAGTTCGCGCAGGTCGTGCTTGACGCCGAGATCGGCCTGGCGCAGGCGACCGGACTCACTTCGCAGAACCTGGTTGAGATCTATCGATCGCTCGGCGGCGGCTGGGAGTCGGCGCCGATTCCGTACGGCGGCGCGGATGCGTTCGTCGACGGCCAGGCCGTGCCGGACGGTCGTCACTTCCCGTCGCAGGACCCCCCGCGCCGCGACGCAGTTCCGGCACCCTCAACGCCATGACCCATCCGATGTCCACGACACCTGCTGACGAACGCTCGACGCCCGCTCGGTGGTCTGCCGCGGGCGCGGCGATCCCGATCATTGCGTCCTTCGCGGCGCTCGCGTCGTCCGGCTGCCGCCATGAGGCGCCGCGGCCGACGCCGGTGCCGGAGATTTCCGTCACCGCAGTGCATGCGGCCACCTCGGATGTCCCGGTCCACCGCGACTATCCCGCGTCGCTCGTGAGCGTGCGCTCCGTGGTGCTCGAGGCGCGCGTGGAGGGATGGCTGCTGCAGCAGCAGGTCCCGGACGGCTCGATGGTGGAGCCGGGCCAGGTGGTCTACGAGATCGACCCGGCGCCCTTCATCGTGGCGCTCGACCAGGCGAAGGCGGACCTTGCCGTGGCCGATGCCAATCGCGCGAATGCCTTTCAGAAGTTCGATCGCAACAGACCGCTCGTCGCCGTCGATGCCATCTCGCAGGAGCAGTTCGATTCGCTCGAGGCGGAGTTCCTGGCCGCCGAGGCGCAGGTGCTGGCGCGCAAGGCGGCGGTGGAGCAGGCGGAGCTGAACCTCTCGTACTGCACCGTGATCTCACCGACGCGCGGCCAGCTCTCCAGGAGCCAGGTCTTCGAGGGCGCGCTCGTCGGACCGAACATGAACCGCACGCTCAACAATGTGCGCCAGCTCGATCCGATCTGGGTCCAGTTCCAGCCGGTGTCGCAGGACATCCCGGCGCTTCGCTCGCTGATGAAGGCGGGCGAGGCGAGCACGATTGCCACGCTTCCGGGAAGCACCTGGAGCGCCAAGGGCAAGGTCGTCTTCCTGGACAACGAAGTGGGCGCGCGCACGAGCACCATCCTCGCGCGGCTCGAGATCCCCAACGCGGATCTGGCCGTGGTGCCCGGCATGTATCTGAGCGTGCGACTGCTGGTCGACACGCTCCGTGGCGCAATCACGGTTCCGACCGAGGCGATCGTCTACCAGTCGGCGCAGGCCATGGTGTGGGTGGTGGAAGCGGACGGAAGCGTGAAGCCCGCGACGATCGAGACGGGACCTGCGGGAGGCCTCGGCACGGTGGTGACGAAGGGTCTTGCCGGCGGCGAACAGGTCGTCACCAAGGGTCAGTTGAAGCTCAAGCCGGGCGCCAAGGTGAAGATCGTGCCGGATGCGCCGCCGCCATCGGCACCCGCGTCCGCGCCGAGGACTGCACCGGCACCCGCGTCCGCGCCGAAGGCTGCATCTGCACCCGCGCCGGCGGCCCCGGCATCCGCGGCGCCCACCCAAGGCCGCGGCGCATGATCCAGTTCTTCATCAAGCACCCGATCTTCGCCACGGTCGTGGCGCTGCTCATGCTCATCGGCGGCGGGCTGTCGATCGTGCTGATGCCGGTGGCCCAGTTCCCGGAGATCACGCCGCCCACCGTGCAGGTCTCCGCCAACTATCCGGGCGCGAGTGCCACCATCACCTCGGATGTCGTGACGCGTCCGCTCGAGCAGCAGATCAACGGCGTCGAGGGCATGATCTACATGTCGAGCGCCTCGACGAACAACGGCAGCTCGGTCATCACCATCACCTTCGATGTCGGCTACGACCAGAACATCGGTGCCGTCGATGTTCAGAATCGCGTCTCCACCGCAGTCTCGCAGCTTCCGGAGGAGGTGCAGAAGCAGGGCATCACCATCGCGAAGCAATCGACCGACCTGCTGCTCGTGGTGGGACTCTCAAGCCCCAACGACACCTACGACAGCTTCTTCCTCGGCAATTACGCCGACATCAATGTGACGCAGGCGCTGCAGCGCGTTCCGGGCGTCGGCAGCGTCACGAACTTCGGTCTGCTTCAGTACTCGATCCGCGTCTGGATCGACACGCAGAAGCTCGCGGCGCTCTCCATCTCGCCGCAGGAGGTGGCCCAGGCGGTCTCCACGCAGAATCAGCAAGTGGTCGGTGGCCAGCTCGGTGCGCTACCCCTGGACGGCTCGCCCGCGTACACGCTCCAGGTGAATGCGCTCGGTCGACTCACCACGCCCGAGGAGTTCGGCGAGATCGTCGTCCGCCGCGCCGACGACGGCACGCTCGTGCGCATCAAGGACATCGGTCGCGTGGAGCTCGGGGCCGCGAGCTATGCGACCAACAGCTCGCGCGACGGCAAGCCCTCGGCCATGCTGGGCATCTACCAGCTCCCGGGCGCCAACGCGTTCGATGTGGCCAACGGTGTGCGCGCCACCATGGGCGAACTTGCCAAGGCCTTTCCCCCCGACATCGCCTGGAGCGTGCCGTACGACACGACGGCGTTCGTGAGCGCCTCGATCGGCGAGCTGCTCAAGACCTTCGCCGAGGCCGTGATCCTCGTCCTGATCGTCATCTTCGTCTTTCTCCAGAACCTCCGCGCCACGCTCATCCCGATGATCGCCATTCCCGTGTCGATCATCGGCGCATTCGCGATCATGATGGCGGCGGGGTTCTCGACGAACACGCTCTCGCTGCTCGGTCTGGTGCTCGCCATCGGCCTCGTCGTGGATGACGCCATCGTGGTGGTCGAGAATGTGGAGCGCCAGTTCGAGGAGGGGATGACCGACCCGCGCATGGCCACGGCGAAGGCGATGCGCGAAGTGACGGGGCCGATCGTCGCGACCTCGTTGTCGCTCGCCGCGGTCTTCGTTCCCGCCGCGCTGATGCCGGGCATCACGGGGCAGCTCTACAACCAGTTCGCCATGACGATCGCCTTCTCGGTGGTCCTCTCGGGCATCAACTCCCTGTCGCTCAGTCCCGCGCTCTGCGCCATGCTGCTCCGCTCGCGGCCGCACGATCACAGGAAGTTCATCGCCTTCCGCGCCTTCGATGCGGTGTTCGGCGCGATCGTGCGCTTCTATGAGGCGTTCGTGCGACTCGCCGCGAGGCTCTGGTGGATCGTGGTGGCCGCGTTCGCCGCGGCCCTGGTGCTGACCGGCTTCCTCTTCCTGCGCACGCCCACGGCGTTCCTTCCCGACGAGGACAACGGCTACTTCTTCGTTGCCTATGTGCTGCCGCCCGGCTCGACGGTCGAGCGAAGCACGGAGGTGGCGGCGAAGCTGCGTGGAATGGTGATGGGGCAGGCGGAGGTGCAGACGGTCATCGAGGTCAACGGGTTCAACTTCATCACGAGCGTGCAGCAGACGAACGCCGGCTTCCTGATTCCGGTGCTGAAGGACTGGTCGCTTCGTCCCGGCAGGGAGCACACCGCGGAGGCGATCATGGAGCGACTGCGCCCGATGGTCGGCGCCATGCCGGATGCCGTCGTGCAGGTTGCCGGTCCGCCGTCGATCCCCGGACTCGGAAGCGTGGGCGGCTTCCAGTTCCAGCTGAACGACCAGTCGGGACTTGGACTTCCGGCGCTCCTGGACTCCCTTCGGGCGGTGATCGAGGCATCGGAGAAGCGGCCCGAGGTCACGCAGCTCCGGCCGCAGTTCGATCCGAATGTGCCGCAGATGTTCCTCGACTTCGACCGGACGAAGATGCAGGCGCTCGGCATCGACCCCGACGACGCGTTCAAGGTGCTTCAGATCAATGTCGCGTCGCTCTACATCAATCAGTTCAACCGATTCGGCAAGGTGTATCAGGTGTATGTGCAGGGCGACGCGCCGAATCGCATGGAGCCCGACGACCTCACGCGCCTCTATGTGCACAACAAGGACGGCGACCTCGTGCCGTTCTCCGCGTTCGCAACCTATCGCACCACGACCGGGCCGGACAATCTCTCGCATTACAATGTGATGAACTCGATCGCCGTGACCGGCGATACCTCGCCGGGATTCAGCTCGGGTCAGTCGATCGCGGCGATCGATGCGATCTGCTCGGAGGTTCTGCCCGAGGGAATCTCGCACGACTGGACCGGCATCGTCTACCAGCAGCTCAAGGCGGGCAACCTGGCGCCGGTGGTCTTCGGGCTGGCGGTGCTCGCGGTCTTCCTCTTCCTGGCGGCGCAGTATGAGAGCTTTGCGCTGCCGATCCTGGTGATCGTGAGTGTGCCCCTCGCCGCGCTCGGTGCCGTGCTGACGCTGCACCTCTTCGGGCGTCCGCTGGATGTGTACGCACAGATCGGGCTCGTGCTCCTGGTCGGGCTCGCCGCGAAGAACGCCATCCTCATCGTCGAGTTCGCGAAGGACGCGCGCGAATCGGGGCAGAGCGCGGTCGAGGCCGCCGCCACCGCCGCGCGCCTGCGACTGCGTCCGATCCTCATGACCGCGTTCGCGTTCATCCTCGGCGTCACGCCGCTCGCCTTTGCCACCGGGGCCGGCGCGAACAGCCGCCATTCGATCGGTTACACCGTGATCGGCGGCCTGCTCGTCGGCACCTTCTTCACCCTCATCGTGGTCCCGACCTTCTATGTGATCGTGGAGTGGGTGCGATTCAACGTCTTCGGCGTGGACCCGGTTGAAGGAAAACGCCGGCGGTCGGAATCGCTCGATGAGCCATCCCAACCGCCGGCGGGCGCACCGGCCTGAGCGGACGCAGACTCGTGGGATGCGTCCTCTCCGCCGTGCCTCTCGGGGTACCAGATGCGCGCCGTCAGCGACGCCGACGACGGCCGACCAGACCTGCGATCGCCAGGAGCGCGACCGCCGCCGGACTCGGCACGGACGAATACATGAAGACGCTGTCGGCACCGATCGAGACGGCGCCGCCCGACCATGTGGTGCCGAGGAACTGCGTCGATGAGCCGAACGACTGCGAACCGAGCGAGTACAGCGAAGCCTGGATGTTCGCGCCGCTGCCGAAGCTCGCCGCGCCGCCGGTCACGATGAAGAGATTGCCGCCACCCGTGGTCTCGAACACCGTGTCCGAGCTGGCCGACATCTGCTTGCCGATGTACAGGTAGACATCGCCGGCGCTGGTATCCGCAAGCACGCGACCCGCCTTGGCAAGGTCGAAGGTGCTGAAGACATACTCGCCTGCGTCCAGGACCAGCGACGCTCCCTGGCTGCTCGTGAACTTGTCGTAGACGCCCGCATCGAGCGACAGCGACTTGTTCTTGCCCACGGCAATGTCCTTGGTGCCCCAGGAGGGAAGCGAGCCGACGCTGGGGGTGAACCACGCGTAGGGCGTGCCGGTCGAGAGCTCGCCGGTGACCACCGAGTTGGCGCCGAGGCTTGCATTGCCGGCGGCACCCAGTGATCCTTCGATCAGCACGCGTGCGCCGGCGCTCACGGAGCCCTGGCTGCGCACTGCGTAGCCATCCGGATTGTCGACGATGAGATCCGCCGTTGCGGTCGAGGAAAGCGCCGCCACCAGCGCCGCGGTGCCGATCAGGGCGAAGCGCAGCGGATAGGTGGGGCGACAGGGGGTGACTTGATTGATGGTGTTCATTCGCATGACTGCCTCCGTCCCATGACGGTCGCATCCAACTACGCCCTTGATGCTGGCTCGTGAGGAACCTGTCGCGGGGCGGCGTTTCCACCGTCATGGCCGTGCCATATCGAACCTGGACCCTGCGCCGCCGCGCTCTTGACATGCGAGCGAACCAATGCCATGCGGCAAGGCGTTCATGGAGATCGGTGCGCGCGAGCGTCCGGGGAGTGCGGGCGCCGGCGCGTGCCGAGTCCGGAGTGCGCCGGTGCACGCGGTGCCGCCGGACTCTCCGGACCGGGCGGCGTCGGGAGCTCTCCGGTGCACTCGCTCGGCGACGCATCCGGCGCATGCTCCGACCGCCAGCCGCCGCGACGCGTCTCGCGGGGCAACGGCCGGCGTGGTCCAGCAGCGGAGATAAGCAATGTCCATCCTGCGTGCAATCAGGCTCGGATTCGTCGGCGGAGTGATCGCGGTGGTCTGTGTTCATGTGGCCACTGCGGATGTGACCGACCTGAGGGGCGCGGGGACCAGCTCGGGCGCCGATGCGGTGTTCGCGTGCGACGAGCCGTTCGTTGCGCGCGAAGTCGGTCAGCGCCAGGGCCAGTTGATCGTGACTCATTCGCCGGGGTCGCTGGCGCTCGCCGCGGCCATGGCGTGGTTCCGTCGACGGCGTCGGTGACTGGGAGAAGGACGACGCTCGGGCCTCGTGCCCGCGCCGCGCGGCAGGCGACGCACCTGCCGCGCGGCGGTTCGCGCGCCGGTCGTTCCACCGCAACTCACCTGATGCCGGTGCTCCGCGCTGCTACCAGAATCCCGAGAGCATGCCTGCGTCGACGCGCAGTGCCGTGCCCGTGACGAACGACGCGCCCTCGGAGCAGAGCCACGCGACTGCATCCGCCACCTGCTCCGGCGTACCCGCGGCGCCGCCGGGCTGCTTTGAGAGGAACCACGCCATGCCGCGAGGCGTGCCGGTGCTGGCCTTCTCGACCATCGGCGTGCCGATCACGCCCGGGCAGACCGCATTGATGCGGATGCCTCGCTCGAGGAACTGCAGCGCCGCAGAGCTGGTGAGTCCGATGACGCCGTGCTTGCTCGCCGCGTAGGCCGGCGCCAGTCCATGACCGGTGAGTCCCGCCGCCGATGAATTGTTCACGATGGCGCCGCCACCGCGCGCGATCATCGCGGGAATCTGGTGCTTCATGCAGAGCCAGACGCCCTTGAGATTCGTGTCGAGCATCCGGTCCCACTCCTGCTCGGAGAGCTCGGTGATGAGTCCGGCACCGCCGGCCCCGGCGTTGTTGAACGCGATGTCGAGCCCGCCGAAGGTGTCGACCGTTCGCGCGACCATGGCGTGCACCTGCGACTCGTTCGAGACATCCGTGGCGACCGCAAGCGCTCGACCGCCGCTCGCCTCGATCTCGCGCACCACGGCCGAGCACGCCTCCGCGCGGCGCGCGGCGATGGTCACGGCGGCGCCGTCGTGCGCGAAACGCAGGGCCGCGGCGCGGCCGATGCCCGAATTGCCGCCGGTGACGATCGCGACCTTGCCTTCGAATGGGCGTGGCATGGCGGGGAGCGTAGCGGGCCGGCGCGTCAGCGACGTGAGCCACGCGCACCCGGCGCACCACGCGCACCCGGCGCACCAGGCGCACCGGCGGCGCCGGACACGGAGGTCGCGCCGGCCGGCACCACGAGCGACGCGTCGACGCGGTTCGCGGCGCTCGGCACGCCGCGCTCGAAATCGCCGGCGTTGCGCAAGGTGGTCTCCTCGATCGCGGCCACCGCCTCGCGCGTCAGGAAGCCCTGGTGCGACGTGATGAGCACATTGGGGAATGTCATCAGGCGCACGAAGACATCGTCGCGGATCACGGCATCGCTCAGATCGCGGAAGAAGAGATCGCCCTCCTCCTCATAGACATCCAGCCCGACGCTGCCCACATGACCGCGCTTGAGCGCGTCAATGAGCGATCGCGTGTCGATCACGCCGCCACGGCTCGTGTTGATGAGCATGACGCCCGGCTTCATCGCGCCAAGGGCGCGAGCGTCGATCATGTGGTGCGTCGCGGGCGTCAGCGGGCAGTGCAGCGAGACGATGTCCGCGTGCGCCAGGAGTTCGTCGAGCGTCGTGAAGCGCACGCCCAGGGCGCGGCACTCGTCGCTCTCGTGGGGATCGGACGCGAGCACGCGGCAACCGAAGCCCAGCAGGATCCGCGCCAGCACGGTACCGATGGTTCCCGCGCCGACCAGCCCCACCGTCTTGCCGTGCATGTCGAAGCCCATCAGACCGTCGAGCGAGAAGTTCTGCTCGCGGACACGGTTGAACGCGCGGTGGAATTTGCGATTGAGCGTGAGCATCAGGCCCACCGCATGTTCGGCGACGGCATGCGGCGAATATGCGGGCACGCGCAGGACGGCCAGCCCCAGCCGCTCAGCCTCGTGCAGATCCACATGGTTGAATCCGGCCGACCGCAGGAGCAGCACCTTCGTGCCGCCCGCATGAAGTCGCTTCAGCACCTCCGAGCCTGCATCATCGCCGACGAAGATCGACACGCCCGGGCAGCCGTGCGCCAGCGCCGCCGTCTCGGCGTCGAGGCGCACCTCGTGCAGTCGCAGTTCGTGGCCGTGCAGCGCGTTCGCCCGCTCGAGGAACTCGAGCTCGAAGCGGCGCACCGAGAAGACCGAGATCCGCATCGCGGCACTTTACGCGCGGACGGACCGCACCGTGCAACCGTACGATGGGCGTCATGTCGAGCACCCCGCTGACCAGTTCGCCGATCTTCCGCATGCTCGTGGCCGCGTTCGTGCTGGTCGTGGGCATCATCGGATTCCAGACCTGCTCGAACCAGGCGGGAGCCGAGGCGCCGCAGATCGACGCCGTGGCGCTGGACGGTCGGCGCGTCTCGCTTGCGGACCTTCGCGGCAAGGTGGTCCTCATCGACTTCTGGGCCACCTGGTGCCGCCCGTGCGTGCAGGAGATCCCGCATGTGCGCGAGGCGTACGAGCGCTACAACGCAGAGGGATTCGAGGTGATCGGCGTGAGCCTTGATCGCCAGAGGCAGGATCTCGAGTCGTTCATCGCGCGGCAGCGCCTGGCTTGGCCGCAGATCCTCGAGGCGGAGAATCGCGGGGCGGGCCAGCCGTCGTCGGTGTACGGCGTGCGCGCGATTCCGCACACGGTGTTGGTCGGGCGTGATGGCAGGATCGTGGCCACCGACCTGCGCGGTTCATCGCTTTCCTCGGCGGTCGCGAAGGCGCTGGCCGTCAAATGAGCGCGGCGCGGAACGGGATGCCTCGGCGAATCGGCAGCCGATCGATAGGCACCTGTCGCGCATGTCGCGCATGTCGCGCATGTCGCGCATGTCGCGCATGTCGCGCCGGAGCGCGGTCGGCGGCGGTGATCCTGCTGGCAGGTGCCGGCGCGGCGGGATGCGCCGTTTCGGGAACCCCGCGTGCCGGTGCGGACGCAGCGGTCGCACCGGAGGTCATCGATGCGGTGCATGCGCCGGAGGCGCTTCGATCCGACCTTCGCGAGATCGTCGCGCTGCATGAACGACGCTGCCCCGATCCGTACCTGCGCCGCGATCGCGAGTCGATTGCGGCGGTGCGCGATCGACTCGAGGCCTCGATCACGCGCCCGATGTCCAGGCGCGAGTTCCACGCACTCGTGATGGAGTTGCAGGCGGCCTACGGCATCGATCACCTCGCACAGTCGGTGCCGAGCGAGGATCTCACTGCGGCGATCGAACGGGGTGACGGCGTGGTGCCGTTCCGGGCGGTGCCGGACGGCGATGCGCTGCTCGTGGTGGCCGTAGGCGGGAGCGTTCCCGATCTCGAGCCCGGCGATCGCATCATCTCGATGAACGGCCGCCCGGCAGCGTGGTGGATCGAACGGCTCTGTGCGCTCGTTCCCGGCGAGAGCGAGCGCTTCCGCATGCGGCGGATCGCGAACTCGTTCCGGTCGCTGGCATGGGCGCTCCATGTGGAGCTGCCGGCGAAGGTCCAGATCGTCCGCGCCGATGGCTCGAGCGCAACGCTCCTGCTCAAGGGCGCCGGTGCCGACGCCAGGCACGGCGAGCGCACGGTGCACCGACGCTCGCCGGAGCGTGACGAGCATGCCGTCGTCGTCTCGATGCCGCCGTTCTCGCTGCGATTCGTCGATGGGGACATCGCGGTCATGGACTTTCCGACGATGGACGGGAGTCGCCGCCAGGAATTCGAGCGCTTCCTCGACGAGGCGTTCACGCAGATCCGCCGCCGCAATTGCGCGGGACTCGTGGTGGACATCCGTGAGAATGGCGGCGGCAATTCGACGCTCGGCGAGCTGCTGCTGGCGCGCCTCACCGACCGTCCGTATCGACTCGTGGCCGGGCTCGTCTGGCGCAAGGGCGATGGCGGACCCGATGAGCGGCGCACCGCCGATGCCGTGTCGCGCTCGCGACGAGCGCCGGGCTTCGACGGTCCCGCGTACCTGCTCATCGGCGAGGGCACCTTCTCGAGCGCCATGATGCTGGCGGATGCGGTGCGCACCTACGACCTCATGGTGTCGATCGGCGAATCCACCGGTGGCGTTCCCACCTCGCTCGGTGAGATCGCTCTGCACTCCCTCCCTGAAAGCGGCATCCGCGTGCACGCGTGCAGCAAGCTCTTCATTCGGGCGAGCGGCGACATGAGCGATCTCGGTCCGGTGCGACCGCACATCGATGTGGCCGAAGCGGCAGGGCGCGACGCACCGCTTGAACGCGCCATCGCCGAGGTTCGGCGTCGTGCATCCGCAGTGGTTGCCCCCGGTGCGGTTCAGGATGCGGCGGGCAACGATGAGGGAGGCCGGATCGATGCCGATGCGGCCACCACCGTGCTGCTCGAAGGCGTCGATGAGATCGCAAGCGCGGGCGTGCCGGGACCGCTGGCGGTCCTGGGTCCCGACGCATTTGCGATCGTCGCAGGCCGGCTCGATCGGCACTCGATGCTTCCCGTCGTTGCCGGCGCATCATGCGGCGCGGGACGCGTGATCGCGTTCGGGCATGGCGGGATGATCGGCGCCGACGCGCTGCGCAGCGAGGGAACGCGCCGTCTCGCGGTCAACGCACTCCGATGGCTCGCGCATGATGAGCTCGCGCAGCGCTCGGTCGAAGGCGGTGCTCCGATCCGGGCCATGGTGGTGGACAACCCGAGCATTGCGGCCGTGCTCGATGCGTCCGGCGCCGTGGCGTGCTCGCAGGTGCCGCGGCGCGACTGGTCGCAGCAACTGGCGCGGCTCGCTCCGGAGGTGCTGATCGTCGACTCGCACTGGATCGGCGATGCGGACCGTCCGATCGTGGACGACCTCCTTCATCGCGGCGGCGGACTGTTGACGGCGGGCCTGGGTTGGGGATGGCTTCAACTCAATCCCGGTCGGGAGATCCACGACCATCCGGGCAATCGCCTGCTCGTCGGCTGCGGTCTGGCGTGGTGCGACGGCACGCTCGAAGCAACCGGCCCCGGCGTGTTCGCCACTCGCATTCCGCTCGGGCGGCTGCACGCGCTGACGGCGATGCAGGCCCTGGAGCAGTCGCTGCGCGAGAACGCGGCGTTCAGCGCGCAGTCGGCGGCGACGCTCACGGCGGCGCTGCGCGTTGCGCCGAGCGGTCATGCGCTGCTGGAGCGGGCGCAGCGTGCCGCGAGCGAGCGAGGCGGCGCGGCCGCGCCGGTCGCTCCGGCCCAGGGGCGTCCCATCCGCGCGAAGGATGCCGCGGCCCGCGCGCTGCTGGGCATCGAGATCGAGCTCGAGCGCCGCGCGTCGCCCGAGGCGGTCGCTGCGCATGCCTCGGCAGTCGCGTTTCCGGGAACAGTGCCGGCCGAGGCGCCGCGCGTCGCTCGTCGCGTGACGATCGATCTTGCAGTGCCGGGGTGGCACTCGACGGGCCTGTATGCGCCCCCCGGCGAGACCGTCTCCGCTGAGGTTCACGGCGCGTTCGACGGCGGCAGGATCCGGGTCGGCGCGCACAGCGACACGCTCTGGCACCTTGAAAAGTGGGAGCGGGCGCCGGACATCGTGCGATCGTGGCCGATCCCCGTCGGCGCGTCGTCGATCCGAGTTGCGAGCGCCTTCGGTGGACTGATCTACATCGAGGTTCCGCGGCGGGGACAGGGGTCGGTCGAGGTGGAGATCGAAGGGGCGGTGGAGGCGCCGCACTTCGTCCTTGGGCGCACGAGCGCGGAGCAGTGGCTCGCGGCGCGTGCGGCGCCGGCGCCGTGGGGCGAGATGGAGAGCTCGAAGGTGATCGTCACGGTACCCAGTGCGGTGCTCCGCTCGCTGGACGATCCTGCCGCGGTGATGCAGTTCTGGGATCGCATCAGCGACGCGCACGCAACGCTCGCCATGATCCCGCTCGAACCCGAGCGTCCGCATCGATTCGTCGCGGATCTCCAGATCAGCGCCGGCTACATGCACAGCGGCTATCCGATCATGACGCATCTGGACGCGGCGAAATCCATGACGGATCTCGAGTCGCTGCGCCGCGGCTCATGGGGTCTGCTGCACGAACTGGGGCACAATCACCAGCAGGGCGACTGGACCTTCGACGGCACGGTCGAGGTCACCTGCAATCTCTTCTCGCTGCACGCGATCGACACGATCTGCTCGTCCGAGGCGGGCGATCGCGGGCATCCCGGCGTCAATGCGCCGCCATCGCTCGAGGCGCATCTGGCTGCCGGTGCGCCCTTCGACGCATGGAAGCGGGATCCCTTCCTTGCGCTGCACATGTATGTGCAGCTCCAGCGCGAGTTCGGGTGGCAGACCTTCCAGCGTGTCTTCGCGGAGTACCGCTCGCTGCCGCGCGATGAGCGGCCGAGGAACGACGACGAGAAGCGCGACCAGTGGATGGTGCGGTTCAGCCGCGCGTGCGGGCGAAACCTTGGCGCGTTCTTTGAGGCGTGGGGCGTGCCGACCTCGCAGGCGGCGCGTGCGTCCATCGCCGACCTGCCGGCGTGGATGCCCACGGACTGGCCGACGCCAGCATCCCCGCAGCCTCGCGCGCCGCCTTCGCCGCCGCGCTGATCATTCAGGTCCACTGTCCGAGCAGTGCACCCAGGTCATTGCCGTCCACGACACCGTCGTCGTTCAGATCGGCGGCGCACGCGGCGCACACCCCCCATGAGCCCAGCAGCGTGCCGAGATCGTTGCCGTCGACGCGTCCGTCGCGATTGAAGTCCGCGGGGGCGAAGGTCGTCGGGCAGTTGTTGCAGACGACGGTGTCGACGCACACGACCGTGACGGAGCCCTGATTCACATGCGTCAGGTCGTCGAGTCGGCTTCCGATGGCGGCCACCGCGCCGTCGATCGCCACCGAGAAGCCGAAGTACGCGCTGCCCTGCGGTGCCGGCCGCGTGAGTTCCGCCCAATGCGACCATGTCCCTGCCACGCGGCGGAAGAAGTGCGACGAGCCCTGGTTCGTCACGCCCGCGACATCATCGGCCCACGCGCCGACGACGACGACATCGCCCGACACGCCGACCGTGAATCCGAAGTAATCCGCGGCGCCTGGCGATGGATGCGTGAGCTTCGCCTGCTGCGACCAGGTGGTTCCGTCCCGGACGAAGGCGTACGCGGCACCCGGACCGTCGCTCCAGAAGGGCCAGGTCCCGATGATCGCGGTGTCGCCGTCGATCGCCACCCCGCGGCCGAACTCATCACTGCCGGCGGCATCCGACGCAACGAGCTTGGCCTCCTGCGTCCACGATCCGGGCGCGTTGCGACGGAACACATAGGCCGCGCCGTGATTGGTCACGGCCGCCGTGTCGTCACCGTAGGCGCCGCCGATCACGCGGCTGCCCTGGATGGCCACGGCCGTGCCGAGGTAGTCGCCCATCACGCCGTCGCTCGCCAGGAGCTTCGACTCCTGCACCCAACCGCCTGCGTCGCGCCGGAAGATGTAGAGCGCGCCGCGGTTGAAGCCGTTCTGCCACGCGCCGACCACGACGAGATCGCCGTCGATGGCGACGGAGCGGCCGAACTGGTTGCTCGCCGCGGAATCGAGCGCCGTGAGCTTCGACTCGAACTCCCACGCATTGGTGGTGGGATGACGGCGAAAGACATACGCCGCGCCTGCATCGACCTTGCCCGGCAGGTCGGCGCTCCACGCGCCCACGACCAGTCGCGGCCATGATGCGGGATCATCCGAGTGGCCGAGATCGCACGAGGCGCTCAGGCCGACCGAGACACCGAACTCGTCGTTGGCGGCGCCATCGGGCGCGACCACTTCACCCTCGGATTCGATCGCGCCGGAGTGCGTGCGCCTCCACAGTCGCGCCGCGCCCGCGTTGGTGGCGCTTCCGGGATCGGCAAGCCAGCGACCGCCCGCGATGAACGGTCCGGCCACGGCCACACTGCGTCCCAGTTCGTCACCCTGTGCCGGATCGGGCGAGACGAGCACCTGATCGATGATCGGCGGTGGTGGCGGTACAGGGGGCGCTTCGAATGCAATCAGCATGCGTCGAGCCTACATCGCGACGCTCGCGGATCGAAGCATTTCGTCCGCGCCGCGCGAGCGGCATCGAATGGGGATCATCGAAACGGATGGTTCTGCGCGAGCACCCTGTGGAGCATGCTCGGCGTGCACGCAGCGTGCTAATGCGCAGGGGTCGTTGCCACCGCCGCCGACGGCTCGTCGGCACCGATCGGCTTCGGTGCCCCGAAGAGCTTCTCCGAGAGCCACTGGATCGCGGTGAAGAGCACCGGCGTGAAGATGAGCCCGAGGAAGGTGTTCCCGATCATGCCGAAGAAGACGCTCGTGCCGATCGCCTGGCGGCTTGCCGCGCCGGCACCGACCGCGAAGACGAGCGGATAGACGCCGAGGATGAACGCAAACGCCGTCATGAGGATCGGACGCATGCGCTGCTGGGATGCGACCACCACCGACTCCGTGATGCTCATGCCTGCCACGCGATTGGCCTTCGCGAACTCGACGATGAGGATGGCATTCTTCGCGCCGAGACCGACCAGCAGCACCAGACCCACCTGCGTGTAGATGTTGTTGTCCATGCCTCGCGCCATCAGTCCCGCCATGGCTCCGAGCACCGCAAGCGGAATGGAGAAGATCACGGCCAACGGCGTGATCCAGCTCTCGTACAGCGCGGCGAGGATCATGTAGACGATGAGCAGCGCCATTCCGAAGACGAGGATCGCCTGGTTGCCGACGAGCTTCTCCTGATACGAAAGGGCGGTCCACTCGTAGCCCATGCCGTCCGGCAGGACCTCTGCCGCGATGCTCTCCACGACCTTGAGCGCCTCGCCGGAGGAGACACCGGGCGCCGGCTGGCCCTGAACCACCGCGGCGGGGAAGAGGTTGTAGCGGATCACGCGGTCGGGTCCCATCGACTCCTCGATCGCCGCGATCGACCCCAGCGGCACCATCCGCCCCTCGGGCGTGCGCACTTCGAGCCGCTGCACATCCTCCGCGGTCATGCGGAAGCGACTGTCCGCCGAGAGCGTGACCTGCCATGTACGACCGAAGAGGTTGATGTCGTTGATGTACGCGGATCCGAGGAACCCGGAGAGCGTCTGGAACACATCGTTGAGCGGAATGCCGAGCTTCTTCACCTTCTCGCGGTCGATGTCGGCGAAGAGCTGCGGCACCGCCGGGCGGAAGGCGCTGTTCACGCTCTGCAGCTTCGACTGCGAGTTCGCATCGGTGACGAATCGCTGCACCACTTCGCCCATCGCCACGCGACCGACTCCGCCCCGATCCTGAAGGCGCAGGTCGAAGCCGGAGGCATTGCCGACGCCGTCGACGGCGGGCAGCGCGAACACCGGAAAGATGGCGTCGGGGATCTTCGATGTCTCGAGGGCGAGCTCCCGGAGGATGACATCGAGCGAACGGCCGGACTTCGCGCGTTCCTCGAAGTCCTCAAGTCCGATGAAGACGAGCGCATAGTTGCTGCCGTTGTTGTTGATGAGCGAGAAGCCGGGGATGACCGAGTAGTTGCGGACGCCCTCGGTCCGCGCCACGATCTCCTCCACCTTTCGAACCGCTGCGAGCGTGCGTTCCTGGCTCGCGGAGTCCGGCAGCCACACTTCAATGAGCGCGAGGCCGCGGTCCTCCTGCGGCACGAACGCCGTGGGCACCTGCGTGAAGCTCCAGACCGTGGCGAGCGACGCGATGGCGAACGCCGCGAGCGAGAACGCAATGACGCCTGGATGAATGAGGAACCTCACGAGCCGCCCATAGCCGCTCGAGATCGCGTCGAAGACCTTGTTGAACCCCCGCGCAAACCAGTTGTCCTTCTGGCCCGGCTTGTGCTCCTTGAGGAGGATGCCGCAGAGCGCGGGGGAGAGCGTCAGCGCGCAGACGGCGCTGAAGAAGGTGCTGACGGCGATCGTGAGCGCAAACTGCCGGAAGAGCTGGCCGCTGATCCCGGGGAGGAACGCGGTCGGAACGAAGACGGCCATCAGCACCAGTGAGATGCTCATGACCGCGCCCACGACCTCGTTCATGGCCTTCTCGGTCGCCTTCTTGCGCGGAAGGTGGGACTCCTTCATCACGCGCTCGACATTCTCGACGACGACGATCGCGTCGTCGACGACGATGCCGATGGCCAGGATCATGCCGAACAGCACCGGCAGATTCACGGAGAAGCCGAGCAGCTTCGCCACGAAGAAGGTGCCGATGATCGACACCGGAATTGCGACGAGCGGAATGAAGCTGGTTCGGATGCTGCCGAGGAACACCACCACCACGATGAGCACCAGCACCACGGCCTCGAGGAATGTGTGCTGGACCTCGGTGATCGCACCGAGCACGAACTTCGAGGTGTCGTAGATGTTGTCGAACTTGAGGCCCTCGGGCAGAGTCCCGGCCTTGCGCACGAGCAGCGCGTTCACCTCTTCGGCGACCTGCACCGCGTTGCCGCCGGGTGCCTGGTAGACCACCATGACCGCGGCCGGCACCTGCATGTAGCGGCCCAGGATGTCGTAGGACTTTCCTCCCAGCTCGACTCGGGCGACATCCTTGAGTCTGACGATGCGATTGCCGTCGGCAACGACGACGATGTCCTCGAACTCCTCGATGCTCGAGAGGCGGCCGAGCGCGGAGATGTTGTACTGATACGCCTGGCCCGAGGGGATCGGCGGCCGACCGATCTGCCCGGCGGCCACCTGGACATTCTGTTCGTTCAGCGCCGCAATCACATCCATGGTGGTGAGATTGCGGGCGCGAAGTCGATCCGGGTCCAGCCAGACCCGCATGCTGTAGTCCATCGCCGGGAAGATCTTGGCATCGCCGACGCCGCTGATGCGCTTGATCTCGTCGAACAGATTGATGGTCAGGTAGTTGGCGATGAAGAGGTCGGAATACTTCTTCTGCGCCTCCTCATTGGTGGGGGCCAGCGAGAAGATCACCACGATGTTCGACGACACCTTGTCGGTCGTGACGCCGTTGCGCTTGACCTCCTCCGGCAGCTTCGGTGTGGCGATCGCCACGCGGTTCTGCACCAGCACCGATGCGATGTCGATGTTCGTGCCGAGCTCGAAGGTCACCTTGAGCGTGTAGGAGCCGTCGCTCGCCGAGGTGCTCTCCATGTAGATCATGCCCGGCACGCCGTTGACCTGCTGCTCGATCGGCGCGGCGACGGTGTCGGCCACCACCTGGGCGCTCGCGCCGGGATAGTTCGCCGTCACCTGGATGACGGGCGGCGTGATGTCGGGGTACTGCGCAACCGGGAGCGTTGGATAGCTCACCAGTCCCGCAAGCGTGATCAGCAGCGAGATGACGATCGCGACGATCGGTCGCCGGATGAAGAAGGTCGTGTTCATGACGCGGAGGCGCCGTCCTTGATCTCGACCAGCTTCGGCGTCACCTTGCTGCCGGGGCGCGCCTTCAGCACGCCGAGCGTGACGACGCGATCGGCGGGCTTCAGGCCGTCGGATACTTCGCGCAGCGTGCCGCGACGCTCACCGGCCGTGATCCGTCGGATCTGCACGGTGTCGGTTTCATCGACGACGAGTGCGTAGCGCCCGAGCGGATCCGACAGGAGCGCTGCATCAGGCACGAGCAATGTCTCATAGGTGGCGATCGGGAAGTGCAGCGTCACGAAGATGCCCGGGACCAGCACATCCTTCGAGTTCTCGAAGACGCTCCGCACCCGCAGCGTTCCCGTCTCCTGATCGAGCTGCGGATCGATGTAGTTCACATGGCCGTCGAAGCGGTACTTCTCGTGGCCGGGGATCGTGAGATAGACCTCGCGCCACTTGCCGGGCGCGACCTGCCCGGGCTGCAGGCCCTCCGGCCGGTTGCCGGTTGCGGCAACGAGCTCCCGCACCTTGAGCACATCGGACTCGCTCACATCGACATTCACATAGACGGGATTGGTCTGGACGATCGTCGCGAGCAGCGTCGGACCATCTCGGCCGACGAGGTTGCCCACATCCACCTGCGACTCGCTGATGCGCCCGTCCATCGGCGCGTGGATCGTGCAGAAGTCCAGATCGAGCCTGGCATTCACCAGCGACGCCTTGTCCGAATCGAGCTGCGCGGCGATCGTGTCGCGCTTCGCGGCCTTGATGATCGCGTCGATGCGCGGCCCCGCGTTCTTGTCGGCGAGTTCCTGCGCCAGCTTTGCATCGTTGATGGCGCCCTCGAGCGATGCCTTGGTCGCCTCCACCCGTGCCGTGGCCATGTCGACGGCCGCCTGGTACTGGCGCGTGTCGATCACGAAGAGCAGATCGCCCTTCCTGACATTTTGCCCCTCCACGAAGTTCATCTTCTCGAGGAATCCCTGCACGCGGGCTCGCAGCTCCACCGTCGCTTCGGGCGTGATCTGTCCGGTGTAGGCGAGCTCTCGCGTCACCTCCTTGGCAAGCGGCGTGGAGACCTGCACCTCCGGCGGCGGCGGCGGAACATAGGTGTTCTTCGCGTCCTCCTTGTTGCAGCCGGCCAGGAGCAGGGATAGCAGCGTTGCCAGCACGGGCAGCGTGCCCGTCATGGATCGAGCGGTCATTGATTTCCTCCGTTGCTCGGAGGCATCGGCGCCTCGGTGCCTTCGAGATCGCTTCGCGGTCGCCGGAACCCGAGGTCTGAGCCGTCGGACCAGTCGGGCTTCAGCACATCGCCCCAGTTCACCGTGTTTCGCATCCGCTCGATGGTGGCGGGATCCACGAGCTCGGCATCGCCGCGGATCTGCCATCCACCGCCCATGCCTCGATACGCGGCGATCGCGCCCAGCGCGATGTTCGCGCGAGCATCCACCAGCAGGTCCTCCTGCTGGAGCTGCACGGTCTGCGCGTCGTTCACGCGAATGAAGTCGACGGCGCCGGCGCGATACTGGATCAGCGAGAGCTCCACGCTTCGCTTTGCGGCGACAACGCTCTCGGTGAGCAGCCCGGTTCGCTCGCGCGAGCGGAGGAATCGCGAGAGTCCGGCCTCCACCTCACCGGCAGCGCGCAGCACCGATTCCTGATAGGCCGTGGCCGCCTGCTCATAGATGGCGTCGCGGGCGCGGACCTCGCCGATGATGCGCCCGTAGTTGAGGATCGGCCAGTTGATCTCCAGCCCGATGAAGCCCTGGAAGGAATTGCCGTCGAAGATGTTTCCGAGCTGCGGCGTTCGGAGCCCGTCATAGTCGCTGCTGGCGAAGCCGGTCAGACCCGCGATGGAGATCCTCGGAAGCAGCTCGGTCTCCGCGGCGCCGATGCGGGCACTCTCGGCCGCGGCGATGCGCTCCGCTGCGCGCACATCGGGTCGGCGACGAAGGAGGTCGGCGGGAATTCCCGCCGCGATCTGCGGCGGCGCGTCGGGCACGCGCGGTTGCGAGCCGTTCGGCGGTGCGAGCAGGTCCGAAAGCAGGCTCGGTGGGCGCCCCAGCAGCACGCAGAGCGCCAGGGTGATCTCGCGGATCCCGTTCTCGAACTGCGGAATCGTCGCCTCGGTGTTGTAGAGCGTCGCCTTGGCCGTGGTGACATCGAGCTCGGAGACGGCGCCGGCGTCGAATCGGATCTTCGTGAGTTCGAGCGTCTCTCGCTGCAGCTCCGCGTTGGAGCGAGCGATGGCGAGGCGTTCCTCCAGCGAGCGCAGGAGCACATAGGTCGACGCCACCTCCGACACGAGGCTCACCAGCACCTGGTCGTAGTTCGCAAGCGATGCGAGCACTTCGGCATCCGATGCCTCGATGCCGCGCCGGAACTTGCCCCAGATGTCGAGCTCCCAGACGGCCTGGACGCCGACCTGATCGAATCCGTACCAGCGATCACCTTCGCCGCCGGGCACATTGGCGCTCAGCTGATTGCCGCTGATGCCGCCGAATGCCTCCTGCGTCTGCGGGAAGAAGCGTCCCACGGCGATGCCGCGTCGAGCGCGAGCCTCCAGCACACGGAGGCCGGCGATGCGCAGCGTGAGATTCTCGCTGTACGCCTCCTCGACGAGCGCGTCGAGCACCGGATCCTGGAACACCGTCCACCAGGTCGCGGAGGCCTGCGACTCGGTCACGGATGCGCCATCGCCCGACGGCTCGAGCCAGGATGCGTTCACCTTCGTCTCGGGCGTGGTGTACTCGGGACCGATCATGCAGCCGCCGACCAGCGACGCGCCGCTCATGAGCAGTAGCGCAGCCACCGGCCCATGCCGCACGATCGAATGATCTTCCATATGGCGCACAGCGAGTCGGAGCGACTCGTTTGATGGCACGGTGGCATTCGAGGATCGGTTCATGGAGCGCGCGCGAGACCTCGTGCGGCTCGGCGCGGATCGGAATGCTACCGGCGAATGCGTGCGAGCAGGAGCATCGACGCAGGTTGCTGCCTCGCTGCTCACGGATCAGTACTTCTGGGCAATGAACCGGCGACCCTTGATCGACGCCACGTCGTCGTAGGCGCCCTTGTCGGATCGGGCGGGAGGCTTCACCTTGGCTCGCTTCACCCTCTTGTAGGGAATGGAGTCGAGCAGGTGCGAGATGCAGTTGAGACACGCTCGCTTCTTGTCGTCGGTGGGCACGATGTACCAGGGGCAGTCCTTGGTGTCCGTGGCGTCGAGCATCTGGTCACGGGCTCGCGAGTAGGCGTACCACTTGCGGCGCGACGGCAGGTCCATGTTGCTGAGCTTCCACTGACGCAGCGGATCCTCGATGCGCGCCTCGAAGCGGCGCTTCTGCTCCTTGTTGCTCACCTCGAGCCAGTACTTGATGATCCTGACCCCGCCGCTCACGAAGTAGCGCTCCATGGTTGGGCAGAGCTGAAGGAATCGCTGGTGTTGTTCCTTCGTGCAGAAGCCCATGACATGCTCGACGCCCGCGCGGTTGTACCAGCTGCGATCGAAGATCACGATCTCGCCGCCGGCGGGAAAGTGCTGAATGTAGCGCTGCATGTAGATCTGCGACTTCTCACGGTCGCTCGGCGCGGGCAGCGCCACGAGCCGGAAGCAGCGGGGGCTGACGCGCTCCGTGATCCGTCGAATGATGCCTCCCTTGCCCGCGGCGTCGCGTCCCTCGAAGACCACGATGACGCGTTCGCCGGTCGCCCTCACCCAGTCCTGCAGGTAGCACAGCTCGACCTGAAGCTTGCGAAGCTCGCGTTCGAACTCCTTGCCCTTGAGTTTCTTCGGCCTGTCCTCGTTGCCGGCATCGCGGCGAGACCGCTTCGACTTGCCATTCCTGGCTTGCGCGCGCGCGGCGGCGGAGCCCTTGGAGTCCTTGGGATCGGCCGAACGCCGACTCGCTTTTGCTGAAACTGGCTGTGCGGCAAGTTGCGTCATGTTGAGTCCTTTGGGAGTGACCCTTGAGCATCGCGCTGGGGCGATGAACGCGCAAGGTAGTCGTGAACGGCGGCATGTACCGACGGAAAGAGGGCGTTCGGCCCGATGAGCGCAAGAATTCCCTTGCTCTCGAGGATCTGCCGAAGCGGACGGTTCGCGCGGGCAATCCGGAGCTCAACCCCGCGACCGGCGAGGTCCTGTGCCACGCGCTTCAGCGCATCGGAGGCGGTGGTGTCGATCTCCCAGATGGCCTGGGCATCGAGGACGAAGCAGCGGATCTTCGACGGACTCAGATCGATGAGGGATCGCACTCGCCCGACGAACCACTCCGCATTCATGAAGAGCAGCGGCGCGTAGATGCGGTACGCGATGAGTCCGGGCACCGTCTCGGACTCATCGGGACCCTCGTCGCCAAGATCGTGATAGCGCCTGCGATCCGGCAGCTCGTGAAGCACTGCGTCCATCGGTCGCGCGAGGCGACCGATGAGATAGACGAGCGAGATCACGACGCCGAGCAGGATTCCCTGGAGCACGCCCGCGACAAGGACGCCGAGCATGACGAGCAGCGCGAGGGAGACTGCACGCCAACTGAAACGATAGAGCTCCCGGTACTGCGCCGGCTCGATGAGCCCGATGCCTGCAAACACGAGGATCGACGCCAGTGCCACGCTGGGCAGTCGAGCGAGCAGGGGCGTCAAGAAGAGCAGGAAGACGATGAGTCCGGCAGCGGCGATGAAGCCTGCGATCGGCGTGCGGCCTCCCGCAGCGTCGTTCACGGTGGTGCGCGATTGACTCGCGCCGACGGAGAATCCCTGGAGCACGCCTGCAAGAAGGTTTGCAACTCCGAGGGCGGCGATCTCTCGATTGGGCTTGATCTCGTAGCCGTTCTTCGCAGCGAACGCCCGAGCAAGCAGGATGCCCTCGGGCACCGTGAGCAGCGCGACCGCGAATGCGCCCGGGATCAGGAATTGAAGATCGCTGACGCGGATCCATGGAACGGCAGGCGTCGGAAGACCTGCGGCCACATTGCCCACGAGCGCCACGCCGCGCGACTCGAGATCGAGCATCGCCGACAACGCGACTCCCAGTGCGAAGATCACGAGCGCTCCCGGGATCCTGCGGCTCACGAACCGCAGCACGAACTGGAGCGCCACGAATCCGAAGCCCAGCCATGTGGTCAGGCCGTGGAACTCGGGATGTCGGCGCCAGAGTTCGCCGACGATGTCGAAGAAGTCCGTCGCCTCGATCTTCAGCCCGAAGAACTTGCCGAGCTGCGTGGAGATGAGGATGAGTGCGGCACCTGTCATGTAGCCGACGAGTACCGGCTTCGACAGAAGGTCCGCCACCACCCCGGCTCGCAGCAGAGCGACGAGAAGGAGGACGAGTCCGCCGATGACGGCGAGGGCCGCAGCAAGGATGGCGGCACGGGCCGGTTCCGCCGTCACGAGCGGCGCAACGGCCACGCCGACCAGGAGCGTGAGCGCAGCGTCGGGGCCAGCAATGACCTGGCGCGAACTTGCGAGCAGTCCGTAGCCCGCGAGAGCGGCGAGTGCTGCGTAGAGCCCCGTGACCGGCGGCAATCCCGCAAGTCCCGCGTACGCGACCACTGACGGAACCATCACCAAGCAGACGCTGATGCCGCCGATCGCGTCGGCAGCGAGCCACTCCCTGCGATAGCCGGCAAGCGTCTGCGCGAGGGGAATGCGGCCGACGATGCCGCGCATTGCGGCAGTGTACCGCGGCCGCGGGCTGGACCACGGTCACCACGGGGTCGGTTGGCGAGTGAGGCGCATCGCGAAGCCGCGCTTGTCCGGCCCGCGTCGACTCAGCCGAACAGCAAGATCCAGTTCATGCGAACGACATGCGTGGGCACCCAGCTCTGCCAACCGGCTCCGTAACGCAAGTTCATCCACGACAGGAATACCGCTTCAGGCCCGCTACCGAACGGAACCGGGAATCTGGACCAGTGCTCCGCGATGACCGGAATCGGCAGCCACCCGCGCCATCCGGGCCCGTAGTGGTGCGCCATTGCGTGGAAGAAAAACTCCTCAACCTGGCTTGTGTGTGCTGATGGAAACGGCCAACTGCTGCGAAGCGAGAAATGCGGAGCGGCGGTCGCTACTTGTTGCAATGTCCACACAGAGGTCGCAAGAACAGCCACCAGTGCGGCCCAGAGCGCCATGCCGCAACTGGGTGAATGCAAGCGTGGTCTCCGCTTGAGAGCATGGACCGCTGATGTTGTGGTGCTTGGGCTCATGGGGTCCGACTACACGAACTCGGCGTTCTCAAGAATCTCCCAGCCAATTCGACGGAACCAGGGAAATCGACCCATGGTGCCGAGCAGGGCTCGGACATCTTCGCGATCGAGAATCCACAGCTTTCGTCCATGCGACTCTGCGGAGCTCGGCCCAGCCTTGAGATCGTGTTCAAGCGAGAAAACTCGCTCGCGAAGGGCCCAGTTCTCCAATCGATCAGCGATCTCATGTCCCTTCGTGGAGAAGACGGCTGCAAGGCGCTGGCGGTCATCTCCTTCTAGTCCCCGGACCGCGATGTTCAGTCCGAACACTGCCCACCATCCCCAACTCTCAAGCCAGTCTCCGCGAGGCATTGTTGCGGGGTCGACTACGGCGTCGAGTCCGTTCAGGAGGAGGGACGTACCCTCCTTCGCACTGATCCGTCCAAGTAGGAACTCAACCTCCACGGCTGCGCCATCGCAGGTGTTTGCGATGGCAGCAAAGCGATCGTCATTCCGGAGCGTGGTCAGCGTGCGGTGGACGGCGGCGCTTGCCCGAAGGTCATCAAGAGCAATAGCACCGAGGTGTGATGCTCGTTCCGGGAGACCGGCCATGAGTCGTCGCCGGGCATTCCCAGACACATATCCAGCCATAGCGCGCGCCATCATGACCAGCGGTTGGCCCCAATCCTCAGCCGTTTCTCTGAGAATCTGCGAGGCAATTGCTGCGGCCTCGTGCAAGTTCCAAGCTGAGTAGTTCAGCGCGCCTAGGTGTGCGAGATAGTTCAGGTGGGAGGTCTCCGGCACGCCGGACTCCGACGCTGCCACTCGCGCCCATTCGAGCGCCTTCTGGTACCGACCAGCTTGGTCGTACGCGCCCATGGTGCGATTCGCTGCCTTGCCTCGCTCCGCCGGCGTCTTGGCCATGCGCCACATGAAGCCGGCGATCCGAAGCATGCGCTTGTGGTCGCCTTCGCGGTGAGCCTCGATCGCTTCGCGATTCAACTCATCGAAGGACTTCTCCGGCAGGGGCTCCTTGTCGAGAGCTTCCTCGACCGGATCTCGCCACAGGGCCTCGGCAACATCTCCCACGGACCAGTCCAGGAGCTCCGAGATACCCATCACGAGATCAAGCTTCGGATTGCCACTGTCCGGAGCAACCTTCGCCGGATCCCGCTTGAGTGCTACGGCAAGATGAGCCTTCGAGCAGCCCAAGTACGCCTGCGCCATGTCGATCATCTGAAGGAGACGCTTCTTCCGCAATCGATCTGCATCGCGCGACTCGGGCGCGCGCGAACGACTGCCCCCGCCTCGAGACTTCGGTGCCTGATCGGATTCCACGAGTCGAATCCTCCTACACGCCGGTCTTGGGCCCGACGACGCCCACGACTCCCCGCGCGGATCGTATCGCTGCTCGGACCCTCATGCAAGAGGCAAGGGGGGTGCCGACCGGTTCCGGCCTGGGACCTCCATGGGGCTCGCAGGCGGTCCGTCGAGCCGTCCGCGTCGTGTGCAAATTGCCGCAGCAGGAACGGCTTGCCGCAACTCCGTGCAGCGTCAGCCGCCGGCCCGCAGCGACGCCATGTCGATCACGAAGCGGTAGCGGACATCGCTCTTGAGCAAGCGTTCGTACGCGTTGTTGATGTCCTGCATGCGGATCATCTCGATGTCCGAGACGATCCCTCGCTCCGCACAGAAGTCGAGCATCTCCTGCGTCTCCGCGATGCCGCCGATGAGGCTGCCCGCGAACTGTCGTCGCGGCATGATCATGCTGAAGGCAGACAGCGCCAGCGGCTTCTCCGGAACACCGACGAGGCAGAGCGTGCCGTCGAGCTTCAGCAACGCCAGGTACGCGTTGATGTCGTGCTGCGCCGACACCGTGTCGAGGATGAAGTCGCAGCTCATCGCATGCTTCGCCATCGCGCCCGCGTCCTTGGAGACGACCACCTCATGCGCGCCGAGGCGCTTCGCGTCCTGCTCCTTCCCGGGCGAAGTCGTGAAGAGCACGACATGAGCGCCGAAGGCGTTCGCGAACTTCACGGCCATGTGTCCGAGTCCTCCGAGGCCCACCACGCCCACCTTCTGCCCCTTGCCCACCTTCCAGTGGCGCAACGGCGAATAGGTGGTGATGCCTGCGCAGAGCAGGGGGGCGGTGGCCGCGAGATTCGCCTTCTCGCCGACGCGCAGCGTGAACGCCTCGTCGACGACGATCTTCTCCGAGTAGCCGCCATAGGTCTGACCGCCCGAGTGCTTGTCGGCGCCGCCATAGGTGAAGACCGAGCCCATCATGCAGAACTGCTCCAGACCGCGCGTGCAGCACGCGCAGGTTCGGCACGAGTCCACCAGGCAGCCGACCGCAGCGTTGTCACCGGCCTTGAACCGTCGCACCGACGCGCCCACGCGCGTGACGCGCCCGACGATCTCGTGTCCCGGCACGCATGGGAAGGCGCTCATGCCCCACTCGTTGCGCGCCCAATGGAGATCGGAGTGGCAGACGCCACAGAAGAGGATCTCGATCTCCACATCCGACGGAAGCGGATCGCGTCGCGAGATCGAGAAGGGAGCGAGCGGTGCGGTGGCGGATGGAGCGGCGTAGGCGCGCGTCGTCATGGCGAGCAGCCTACGCGCAAGATGACCCACGAGTGCGCATCCACGCTGCTCCTTGATCCAGCTGTGAACCGGAGGACCTCCGGGCCTGTGTCGACCTGTAGACTTTTGCTGCGTGGCTGGTCGCGATGAAGAGAATCACGAGTGCGCAGGTGCACCGTTGCATCGGAGCGTCGTGCATTGAGTTCGTCCCCGGCCGTCACGATCGCGCTGGCCCTTGGCATGGGTTCACTGCTCTCGGTCGCAGCCGATCGATGGCGGTTCTCGGCACCGCTTCTGCTCCTGGCAGCAGGCCTGTTGCTGGGGCGTTCAGGTGTCGGCGTGATCGACACGGCGTCCCTCGGACCTCTGCTCACGCCCATCATCACGCTCGGCATCGGATTGCTCGTATACGAAGGCGCGCTCCACTTGACGCTGCGCGAACTTCGGCGCGCCCCCAGGGCCGTGGGTGGCCTGCTCACCACGGGTGTGCTCGTGACCTGGGCGCTTGCTGCGATCGCAGCCGCGATCTGCCTCGAATTCGATTGGCCTGCATCGATTCTTCTCGGCGCGATGCTCACCGTCACGGGCCCCACGGTGGTGCAGCCCATCCTGCGTCGACTGCGCGTGACCCCGCGGCTGCGCACGGCGCTCTCCGCCGAGGCCGTGCTGATCGACCCGATCGGCGTGCTGCTCACGATCGTGGTCCTGACATTGCTCAAGGGCGCAGCGATCACGCCCGTCAGCGCGACCATGCTGTTCGAGGGCGCCAGGCATCTCGGGTTCCAGGTGCTGACCGGCATTGCCGTCGGCCTCGGTGTGGGGCTCGCGTCGCTCTTCGTTGCGCGAATGCTGAGCGTGGGAGGACGCACGAACCCGCGGCAGCTGAACCTGCTCGCGGTGGGCAGTTGCATGGCAGCCATCGGACTTGGCGGACTGAACACGGCGGAGGCAGGGCTGGTCGCGGCCGTGGTTGCGGCGGTCTGCCTCGGCAGCCTGCGCAGCATCGGTATCGCGGATCTTCACTCGTTCAAGCAGCAGCTCGCGTCGGTCACCGTCGCCGCGCTGTTCATGCTGCTTGCTGCGCGCTTCGACCTGCGTGATCTCGCGGGCACGGGTTGGGGCGAGGTCCTGTTCGTGGCGGCGCTGATCTTCATCGTGCGGCCGCTTTCCGCGGGCACGGCGATGCTCGGATCACACATGGAGAGCAAGGAGCGGTGGTTCATCGCGTCATTTGCGCCGCGCGGCATCGTGGCTCTCTCCGTGGCGGTGATTGCCGCTCAGGATCTCGCCGAGTTCGCGAACGCACCTGTCCCCGCTTCGATCTCGAACACCATGATCGATCTCGGCCGGCTCGTGCGTGACTCGGCATCGCTCGAACGGATCATGTTCATCGTCATCGCCGCCACGGTGCTCTGGGCATCGGCGGTCGGTCCACTGCTTGCGCGCCTGCTTCGCGTGGGAGGCACTCGGCCCAGTGGGCTGCTGCTGGTCGGCGGTCATCGAGTCTCGCTCGAGACGGCGCGCGTCCTGCATCGGCTTGGCGTCGACATCACGCTGCTCGACTCCCACTACGAACATGTGCTGCGTGCCGAGGCGGCGTCCATTCCGAACCTGCGAGGCGATGCCACCGATCTCCGCTGGCTCGAGGATCAGGAGTGCTGCGAGGATCTCGGCATGCTCCTTGCCTGGACGGGCAACAGCGATGTCGACTTCACCGTGGCGCGCTGGGCGAGCGAACGCCTGGGACAGAAGCAGGCGGCGATCTGGGCCACCGGCCAGATGCCGACGAACGCAGCTTGGACCGAGCTGGGCGGGGGGCGCCTGCTGCACGAGATCCTCGACGAGGTCGAGAGCGGTGCCTGGCGCGTTGCGTCATGGCAGACGCCGGAGGCGAGCTCGATTCCGTTCATGGCAGTGGAGGACCACCGCGCACGATTCCTGGTGCCGGGCGAACCGGTGCCGGCGGTCGAGGTCGGCGGTGTCGTCACGCTCGTCGGCCTGATTCGCGCGTGATGTCGGTGTGCGCTGCTGAAGAAGCCACGGACACCTTTGATATTGTTGCGACCATGAGCCGCTGTCACGCTGGTTGCCTTCTCGGTGCCGTCCTGCTGGCCCTGCAGCTGTTCGTCCCCGTCGCGCCTGCCGCTTCTGTTCCAACGGCGTCCGCTCGGACGAGCGCCGAGAACGCGGCCCGGCTCCTTCCTGAAGGCATCGACTGGAAGGCGGTGGTGGGACCGCCTCCGGCGCCGGACTCCTGCGATGCGGTGGCGGATCTCGCGGTCGTCAAGTTCGAGCAGGCGCGGCGATCGCCGGCGGAGATCGACAACGCATGGCGCGGTGTCGCGCTCGACGCGGTCACATTCGACCAGGCGCTGAACTCGCGCTTGGATGCCGAGGTGGCCCCGAAGCTGAGCGCATTGCTGCGATCCGCCATCGCGCAGGTGCGTGCCGTCAACAGCGTGCTGAAGAAGGAGTACGACCGACTGCGTCCCTTCGACGCCGATCCGTCGATCACGCCTGTGGTGCCGCGCGAGGAAGGGCGTTCCTATCCGAGCAGCCACGCCATGCGAGGTCTGCTCGTGGCGCGGCTCCTCGCGGACATCTTCCCCGAGCGTCGCAACGACCTGATCGACTTCGGCCGGCAGGTGGGGTACTCGCGCGTGGTCGGCGGCGTGCACTATCCGAGCGACGTGGAGGCGGGATTTCGACTCGCCGAGCGAGCCTCCGCTGAGATCGTGCAGACGGCTGCATGGCGAGCCGCCGTCAGGGATGCAAGCGACGAAGTCGCGGTGATTCGCGCTGCCATGGTGCCGCCGGCCGGAGAGCGTCGGTGACCCTGGAGTGAACGCGGAGTGTCTGTGACGGAGGACCCTCGTCATGATGCAACGAGCGTGCATCCGAAGGCATGCGGGCATCGAAGGGCACGCACCTGTTCGAGTAGGCAGCAATTGCCGAGAGCGACTGAATCCCATGAGCAAGAAGAGTCCATGCGTGTTCCTTGGATGGTGCGTGCTGCTGGCGCAGGTTCCATTGCTCGATGCGCATGGGCAGTCCGCGGAGGCTCGCGAGACTGCGGACAACGCGCCCGCGCAGTCGGAGCCGGGCCCAGTCAGCGACGAGCCCACGGCTCCGGAGCCTGCGTTGTCGCCCGATGTGCCTCCCATCGTCGCGCCGTCGGGCGAGCCGCCGATCGTCATTCCTCCGTACAGGATCGGCGCCGGCTTCCTCCATCAGTTCGATGCTTCGCTTGATCATGGCGGTCGATACAGCGTCAGCCGCGCGTACCTGGGCGCGGGCGCGTCGTACGAGCTCACGCCATCGCTGGACCTGAGTGTGAACGGCGCGTTCGCGTACGAGCACTATCGCTTCAGCGGCGGTGGCGCGTTCGAGCCTGCGCCGTGGCGTGATGTGCTCACCTTCAGCCTTGCGCCCCGCCTCTCGTGGTCGATCGACGACCATTGGGGAGTCTCCGCCGGGCCGATCGTGCAGTACACCGGAGAGACCGGCGCAGACTTCGAGGACTCGATCCAGTGGGGCGGAGTGGCGGCGGTGCGCTATGCGTTCGATCGCGATCATGTGCTCGGCGTCGGGCTGCTCGTGCTCACGCAGCTCGAGGATGATCCGCTCTTCCTTCCCGTTCCCCTCGTGGATTGGCATCTCGGTGATGGATGGCGCATCTCGAATGTGCGCGGACCCGAGGCGAATCCCTTCGCGGGTCTCGAACTCGTCAAGCGCATCGACCCGGCATGGGAAGTCGCGGGCGGTGCCGCGTATTCGACTCGCCGATTCCGGCTGGACGACTCCGGCCCCGTTCCCGACGGCATCGGGCAGGAGAGCGTCGTTCCGGTCTACGGACGCTTGACCTTCCGACCCGAGCCCTGGCTTCGCTTCGATCTCGTCGCGGGCGTGTCATTCCTCGGGCGCGTGGAACTGGCGGACAGTGCCGGCAATCGCATCTCCGTGGGCGATGCGGATCCCGCGCCGATCCTCGGAATCTTCGGCTCGATCCGATTCTGAGCCCCGGGCCGGCACCTTTCGCGCGCGAGCCGGATTTGCACGCGGCGGCGCCGCGCGCGCACGGTAGCATCGAGTCTCGCTTCAACTGAAGGGACTCCGTATGCGCAGCGTCTCGCTTCCGCTCGCGTCGCTCCTGATCATCGCGTCTTTCGCCGATGCGCAGTCGACCACCCGGGTCAGTGTGGCATCCGATGGAACGCAGGGCGACGGCAGCTCGTCGCCGTTCATCCTTCCGTCCATGTCCGCCGACGGCAGGTTCGTCGCGTTCCAGAGCTGGGCCACCAATCTGGTCCCGGGAGACACGAACAATGTCGCGGATGTCTTCGTCCACGACCGGCAGACGGGGCAGACCGTGCGCATCAACCTCACGCCCGGGGGAGGGCAGGTCCCGGCGCCGGCCGAGCGTCCGTTCATGTCCGCCAATGGACGGTTCGTGGTCTTTGATAGCGGCAGCGACCTGCTCGTGCCCGGCGACCTCAACAATCAGCAGGATGTATTCGTTCGCGACCGTGTGACCGGAGTGACGACGCTCGACAGTCTCACATCCACGGGAGCGCAGGCCAACAACGGCTGCGCGTACTCGTCGATCTCCAGCGACGGCCGATTCGTCGCGTTCCAGAGTTCCGCCACGAATCTCGTGTTGGGGGACACCAACGGGCAGGCGGACATCTTCGTGCGCGACCGCGTGCTCGGCGTCACCACGCGCGTGAATGTCTCATCGACCGGCGTGCAGGCGAACAATCCGACCGACTCGCCGATGATCTCGGCCGACGGCCGAATCGTCACCTTCGCAAGCGCCGCATCGAATCTGGTGCCGGGGGACGGCAACGCGACCTGGGACATCTTCGCGCATGATCTGGTGACCTCCCAGACGACGCGCGTCAGCCAGTCCTCCGCGGGCATCGAGGCCAACGGCGCATCGCTGTATGTGGCGGCCACCTCGACGGACGGCCGATTCGTGGCGTTCATCAGTTTGGCGACCAATCTGGTCGAAGGCGACACCAACAATCAGTTCGACATATTCGTCCACGACCGGCAGACCGGCATGACGACGCGTGAGAACACTCCAGCGGGCGGAGGTCAGGCGAACAACGCCTCCTTCGGTCCATGGCTTTCCGCGGATGGGCGCTATGTGGCGTACTACAGCTTTGCCAACAACCTGGTGGCTGGCGACACGAACGGTCGGCAGGACATCTTCGTGCGGGACCGGCTGCTTGCAGTGACGACGCGCGAAAGCGTCTCGACCGCGGGGGCTCAATCGAATGGAGACTCCGACAGCGTCGTGATCTGCGGCAATGGCCGGTTCCTTGCGTTCCCGAGCCAGGCGAGCAATCTCGTCGATGGCGACACGAATGCCGCCTTCGATGTGTTCGTGCGCGACCTCGGGCATTCGATCGTCGGCGACCTCAATGGTGACGGTCGCGTGGATGGCGCCGATCTGGGCACGCTGCTTGGCCAGTGGGGGCCATGCCCCGGATGCTCAGCGGACTTCAACGGCGACGGCGTCGTGAACGGTGCCGACCTCGGCACGCTGCTGGGAAACTGGACCTGAGCCTGGGCATTCATGCAGCGCTCCAGGGGCGGACCGGGTGATTCTCTACAGGGGTGCAAGGAGTTGGGGCGGCACCGGCTGAAAGGTTCCCGAGCCCGGCACCATCCACTCAAGGAACAGGGCGCCGGGACCACCAGCGTTGTACCACTGCACGCGAATGGCGCATCGACCCGCGGTCAGTTGGAGCGGCGCCGATGGAAATGCGGCCAGCACCGGAGCGCCATCGTTGTCGATCACCAGCTCGTCGTCGAGCCAGAGCGTCGACCCGTCCTCGCTGGTCAAGCGAAAGCGGTATCTGCCCGTCGCCGGAATCTCGAGCATTCCGCGAAGCTCGGCAACGCCGACCATGTCGGGACTGCGCGCGGAGGCACCACCGGCGAGTTGGTCATTCCCGAACAGATTCGTGCGATCGGCGACGGCGCCTGAGGCGGAGACACCAGCCGCAACCGCGGCCATCGCGACCTTCGCCGCTGACTGCAGCGGGACGGAACCAGCCCACTGGCGCGTGCGGTGGACGACATCGTTGGGATTGACACCCTCGTCCCAATAGATCGATTGCAGCAATCCGGATGTACCGCTCGGATTGGGGACCGGAATCGAGCCGGGTCGGCCACTGAGATAGGGTTTGAGCGCGGCGAGACCCGCTTGAAGAAGGGGTGTTGCATCGATTCCGGCGTTCGCCTGCACGAACGCAGTCACGCGCTCGTCGCCGACGCCGCGGAAACAGGCAAACGCTGCATTCGTGTGCCCGTTCCCTGGCAACGCACGACCGTTCTTCGTGGCGCCCCGAAGTCGTCCCGCGTTGAGCGAGGAGTCGAGTCCGAGACCAGCGCTGTTGCCGAACACGCCGGTGACGAGGTCCTCCGGATGGTCGAGCACCACAAGCCCGTTGATCGGACTCTTCTGCATGATGCACTCGAACCAGTCGCAGAACGCACTGGCGCTCATGTACCAGCCGCCTGACGCGCTGAACTGCGTGTAGTCCGGATGGAGATTGCCCACCTGGAACGAGCTTGCGCCCGGCGATGGCTTCCAGTAGTAGCGCGCGCGGCGGGCGGCCGGAAGCGCGTTGCGTCGGATGTCGTCGAAGCGCGCCTCGGCAAAGAGCTTCGACCGGGCCCATTCGGTGTATGGCCTTCCCGTCGCCGACTCGATGAGCGCGCCGAGCACCGTGTAGGCGCTGTTGCTGTATCGGATCTGAGAGTCGCCGGGAGTGTCCAATCTCAGCAGCGCGGTCGTGACCGTCTTGAGATCGTAAACGCACGCGCTGTCGTCGCTGGGTTCCAGCACGACCTGCGATCGAGTGCGTCCTCCGAGGTCGGCGTCAAGGAAGTCGTCGCGGTACGAGCCGTTCGGTTTGAGTCCCGACACGGATGAGGTGTGATCGAGCAGCTGACGGATCGTGATGTCCCGCACATGGGCTCCGGGATAGGAGTTGTTCGTGGGTCGGGCGCGGTATCCGGCGATGAGCGATGTGTCGAGGGAGTTCTCAAGAAGCGGATAGGCCTTCGTATCGAGACTGATCTTGGCGCCGTGGTGATACGCCTGCTGCTGCAGCGCGAGATCCTCCGGCGCCACCACGAACCCCGGGCGCGGTCGCCAACGCGCTGGCCCGGACAGCGGCTGCAGCTTCATTGAATGCTCGATGATCGAGTTCCACACTTGGATGAGCTTGACCACTGCCACTGCACAGATCAGCTTGCCGACGCTGCCCGTGTGCACGAGGGTCGAAGTGGACATGGCAAGCGGGCCATCGGGTGCGCCGGGCATTCTCGCCCAGCCGAACGATCCATCCGCGTACGGCTGACCGTTGCGGGTCACGAGGAACACGCAACCCGGAACCGCGTCGCCGCAGAAGGCCCGGACGCTCGCCGCCAGCACTGCGGATGCCTGGGTATTCATGAGGATGTCTCCTGAGCCCTGCCGACGAGCCGTGAGGGCGAACGCTCGATGCCTGGGAGCGATCCGCATTCGGGGCACGCGGCATCGGGAGGCAGTTCGGTTCGACGATACCCGCAGTTCACGCACTGGCCGCGTCCTCTTCGTCGCCGGGCTCGAAGCAGCGAGCCGACATGGAGCCAGCAAGGCACGCTCACCAGGTTGACCACAAGCCACAACGGAATGGAGATCACCCGGGTCGTCGAGCCGCCTCCGGTGGTTCCGTACCAGCCGAGGTCGCCAAGTCGCCAGTTGTTCCAGTTCGACCAATGCGACCGCGCGTCCCACCCGCGCACGCGCTCCGCTTCGAGTGGTTGCGCGAACAGGCCCGCGCCGTGCCGTTCCGGTGCCGCCGCGGATGAACCCGCCGGAATCGCGGCGCTCAGCCTCTCGTCGTGCAGGATCTCGAACCGCCCGCGAACGATCCACACCCGGCGTTGCGTCGTGTGCAACTCCATCAACCCGCTGCCTTGGACGATCACCCAGGACTCGTCGGTGCGCTGCCATCCCGCGCTCCACACCCAGCTTGCCGCCCATGCGACGCACGCGATCACCACGAGCACGATCGAGACGAGCAGAACTTTCGAGATCGGTGCGCGCTCCATTGCTCGCGATGTGTGTGCGATGGCACGAATCTCCTCAGGGGTTGAGCGGTGCCTCGCTCCAGTTGCGCAGTTGCCGACGCTCCGAGAGCTCCTTGATGCGCTGCGGGTAGTCCGCAGGAATGAACCATCCGGTCCGGGATCCCTCGATTCGCTGAAGACATCGCTGCTCGGCCGGCAGGCCGGTGCGAAGCAGCAGGAGGAGGTCCGAGCTGCACCATGCGTGATTGAACCAGTAGCGGTGTCCGTCGATGTCGAATCCGCGTTCCTTCTTGCCCCACGACACATCGATCCACTCGAGGCGATCGAGTGCATCGATCCGCGCCCATTGCTCGTCGGAAAGGTCGTCGCCATGCTGGCCTAGGCGCGTGCCCCCACCCATCACGAGGTTGGCCATGATGAGCGCTTCGTCGTCGTCGCTGCTCGAGATCACCACTCGATCCGAGATGTCGTGCACTTCGTCCAGCCGATCGAGGAACTCGACCATCGGAACATCGGCTGCGGCGAAGACGACGGTGCCCACCCGGTATCGCGCACGCCGCTGCTCGAGATCGAGCTCCGAATGGCGATGGTGCAGGTCATAGAGCGCCGAGGAGACCACCCTCGCACCGGCGCTCCAGCAGAGGATGTGGATCCGCCGCACGCTCGTGTGTTCGCCCAGGAACTCGACGAGCGACGCCAACGCCGCTCCCGCCTCGTAGGCGCGACGGACATCCTGCCCGGACATGTAGGCGAAGATGTCCTGATGGGTCGGCCATGCGAACGCGATGCCGACCATGTCCCGCCCCATGAAGTGGGCCATCTGCCCGGTGAACGCACAGGCGTTGTAGAAGTTCACCTTGGCGCCGTGCACGAAGATGAAGATGTCGTCGCACCCGATTGCGGCCACTCGCTCGTTGACCGTGTCCACGAACTCCTGACTCTCGAGCGTCGGATCCGCAAGCGGGTCGGTGATTGCAAACCCGCCGCGCTCGACGATGCCTGCGAGCTCGATGTCCACGGGTTTCATCCGCGGGTCGATGAGGGATGCGGCCTCCAGCTCGTCCCAGGTCATTCCGGGACCGCCGAGTCGGACCGCGGCGGATCCGAGGGCGACGCTCCCGGTGGTGGCGTTGGAGTATTCGATGACTCTCCAATCGTCATTGCGAGCGCGATTGGTGGCGTACAGGATGTCGGTCACCGTCCGACGCTGATTCGGGGGGACATGCGCAAACGGCGCGACGCCGCCATCGGTGTAGAGCAGCGGCGAGGGCATGAGCGGCTCCACGGGAACGCCGCATGCGCAGGGAAGGAGCAGCGCGGCAAGCACGCAGGACCGTGCGAAGGTCACGAGTCGAATGGAGATCACCCGGTCCATGCGCCGAGCAGTGCCCCAAGGTCTCCGCCGTCGACGAGTCCGCTGCCATCGAGGTCAGCGGCGATCGGAGGTTCCGGCGGACCGGACGAAGCACCCCAGAATCCGAGCAGGATGCCCAGATCCGAACCGTTGACGGCTCCATCACCATCGAGATCAGCGGGTTGGACAGGTGTCGGAATGTGCACCAGCCAGATGCCGCGATTGGCGTTGCTGGTGGCCGCGTCAGCGAGCCCCGCCACATTCCAGAGGCTGTTGAACGGGTTCCATTGAGCGCTGACCTCGGCCGTGGTCGCGATGCCGTCGCTCGCGGTCGATGTCCAACCGCTCACATAGTTGTAGCCGCCGACGGTCGTGTAGAACTCGAAGGTCGGCTGGAAGCTGCCGAAGAAGAACATTGCCGGCAACGCATGGCCGGGACCTCCGAACGATGGCTGCTCGAGGATCAGCGGCACGAACTCGCTGAAGAGCTCCGTGACCTGCGTGTCCGTCGCCCAGACCCAACCCGTGAGATCAAGGGAGCCGAGGGTGCCGTTGCATGGCGTCGCGCCATCGGTCGGGCAGACGGTCGCGATCTGGTTCCAGGTGCGACCGGTGGTGCCCTTGACCTGTCGCCACTCCCGGCCTTGAGCGTCGACATAGGCAACCTGCGCCGATGCGATGGCGACGAATCCGATTGCCGCGAGTGCGGCTGTCAGCAGTTGATTTCGCGCCGGCCGAGGGTGTGAAGCGTGAGGCATGGTGTCTCGATCCGAGGTAAGCGAAGCGTTCGCGATTCGGTGCGGCAACCGCACGGAGGCGCGAGTGTATCGAGAGCCGGCGGTGATCCAGTGAGCCGAAGTGTCGTACGATGCCGGATTCAGGCGAGCGACCTCCGCATGCCCATCGACGAACACAGGATCGACGCGCTGCGCATCGACCGCCGGTCCTCGGGGCGCGGGCGCGCGGTCGTGATCACGGTCGTGGTGCTGCTGATCGTCGGCGCCGCATGCGTCGGTGGATTCCTCTGGTGGAAGTCGCGCGGCCGCGTGCTCGAGGTTCGCACCGTCGAAGTCAGTTCGGGCAAGTCCTCAGGCAGCGCGGATCGAACGCTGCTCAACGCCTCGGGCTATGTCACGGCAAGGCGCAATGCGACGGTTTCCTCGAAGGTCACCGGCAAGGTCGTGGAGGTGCTCGTCGAGGAGGGCATGCGTGTGGAGGAGGGGCAGGTCCTTGCGCGCATCGACGCATCGAATGTCGAGACCTCACTGCGCCTTGCAGAGGCCAACCTGGATGCGGATCGTCGGGCGCTCGGGGAGACGGAGGCCAATCTCGGCCAGGCGCATCGCGAGTACGAGATGCTGCAGGAGGCGTCACGCAGCGGTGCCGCCAAACCCATTGAACTGCAGCGTGCGGAGACGCTGGTGCAGACGCTCGAGGCGCGGATTGCACGGCAGCGCGCGGATGTGGTGGTCGGCGAGCGGCAGGTGAGCGTCTGGCAGCAGCAGCTGGATGACACGGTCATTCGCGCGCCGTTCGCGGGGATCGTGACCGCGAAGAATGCGCAGCCGGGCGAGATGATCTCCCCCATGTCCGTGGGCGGCTTCACGCGCACCGGGATCTGCACGGTCGTCGACATGACCTCGCTCGAGATCGAGGTCGATGTGAACGAGAGCTACATCAACCGCGTGTCGGCCGGGCAGCCGGTCGTTGCAACGCTCGACTCGTACCCGGAGTGGCGCATCCCCGCGAGCGTGATCGCGATCATTCCGACGGCGGATCGGCAGAAGGCAACGGTGAAGGTGCGCGTCGGCTTCAACGAGCTCGATCCGCGCATCCTGCCCGACATGAGCGTCAAGGTGGCGTTCCAGGGCTCGGGTGAAGGAGCATCGCGCCAGGCGTCGCTGACGATTCCGGCCACGGCCGTCGACCAGCTCGACGGCCGCGATGTCGCGTGGGTCGTGCACGACGGCACGGTCGAGCGCCGCGCCGTCACGGTGGATGAGTGGCGGGGGAGCACCGTTGCGATTGCCGCTGGACTGCGTGACGGTGAACGCGTGGTCGTCGAGATCCCCGCAGGACTCGAAGATGGCGCGCGAGTGAAGGAGGCGAAGCGATGAGCGAGCACACGACCGCACCCGGGGAGTCGTTGGTCAGCGTGCGGAAGGTGGACAGGACCTTCCGCCGCGGATCGGAGGAGATCCATGTCCTCCGAGACCTTGATCTTGAGGTTCCGAGCGGCGAGTTCCTCGCGCTGATGGGACCATCCGGTTCGGGCAAGACCACATTGCTGAATCTCATCGGCGGTCTCGATCGTCCGACGAGCGGCTCCGTGATCGTCGGGGGAGAGCACCTCGAAGCGCTGTCGTCGCGGCGGCTCGCCGCATGGCGGGCGCGGCATGTCGGCCTCGTCTTCCAGTTCTACAACCTGCTCCCGGTGCTGTCAGCGGCGCGCAATGTGGAACTGCCGCTCCTGCTCACGCCACTGTCGCGGGCGCAACGGCGCCGGCATGTGGCGGTGGCGCTCGAGATCGTCGGACTGTCGCACCGCGCGAATCACACGCCGCGCACGCTCTCGGGCGGGGAGCAGCAGCGCGTCGGGATCGCTCGCGCCATCGTGTCCGACCCGACGCTGCTCCTCTGCGACGAACCCACGGGCGATCTCGATCGCAAGTCCGGCGACGAGGTGCTCGCCCTGCTGCAGGCGCTCGGTCGCCAGCACGGCAAGACGATCATCATGGTCACGCACGATCCGCATGCATCGGCTCGGGCCACACGCGTGGTGCACCTGGAGAAGGGTCAGCTGGTGACGGCGGAGCAAGCGGCGGCGGCCACCGCATGAGGTTCCTTCGACTCATCGTGAGCAATCTGCGGCGCCGAACGCTGCGCACTTCCCTGACGGTGCTGTCGATCGTCGTCGCCTTCCTTCTCTACGGCCTTCTCAGCATCATTCAGGAGGCGTTCCAGGCGGGCGTGACCATGGCGGGCGCCGATCGGCTGGTGGTCCGTCATCGCGTGTCGCTGATGATGCTCCTGCCGGTGACCTATGGCGGCCGCATGCTCGCGATTCCCGGCGTCGACGCCGCGGTCCACTGGACCTGGTTCAACGGCATCTACCAGGACGATCCGCGCAACTTCTTCGGCAGCTTCCCGGTGGAGCCCGACGCGTTCTTCGACATGCATCCGGAGTTCGTCTTCAGCGAGTCGGACCGCGAGGCATGGCGCTCGACGCGAACCGGCGCCGTCATCGGTCGGGCGCTCGCCGATCGCTTCAACTGGAAGCGCGGCGATCGCGTGCCGCTTCGATCACCCATCTGGCCACGCAAGGGCGAGGGTGCATGGGAGTTCGACATCGTCGGCATCTACGAAGCCGCGAAGCCCAACACCGATACCTCGGGACTCTTCTTCCGATACGACTACTTCGACGAGGCGCGTGCCGAGCAGCAGGGGCGCGTGGGCTGGTACATGGTTCGGGTGAAGGATCCCGACCGTGCGGCGGAGATCGCGGCGGCCATCGATGCCGAGTTCGCCAACTCGCCCTATGAAACGAAGTCGGAGCCGGAAGGGGCCTTCGCGCAGGGATTCATCGAGCAGATCGGAAGCATCGGAACGATGCTCGTGGCCATTCTCAGCGCCGTCTTCTTCACGATCCTGCTCGTGGCGGGGAACACCATGGCTCAATCGGTGCGCGAGCGTACGCAGGAGATCGGTGTGCTCAAGGCGATCGGGTTCACGAATGCACGAGTGCTCGTGCTGGTGCTCGTCGAGAGTTGCGCCATTGCGCTGCTTGGGGGCCTTGCCGGTCTGGGCGCCGCATGGTTGATGACCACCGGCGGCAGTCCGATTCCCGCGGTCCTGCCGGTCTTCTACCTGCCGCCGAGAGCGCTCATCATCGGCGCCGCGCTCGCGCTCGGGCTCGGCCTGGCGGCCGGAATCCTGCCGGCGCTGGCCGCGATGCGCCTTCAGGTGGCCGTGGCGCTGCGGAGGCAGGGATGATCAACTGGCTGCTTCAAGTGGTGTCCGTGACCTCGTTCAGCGTGCGCACCATTCCCAGTCGCGGAGGCGCATCCATCGCGGCGATCGTCGGCATCGCGGGGGTCGTCGCGGTGCTCGTCGGCGTGCTCTCCATCGCGGAGGGCTTCCGCGCGGCCATGAGCGTCGAAGGGCCCGACGATGTCGCGATCGTGCTGCGATCGGGTGCCGACAACGAGATGACCAGCGGGTTGGGCCGCGAGGAGGTTCGTCTGATCGCCGATGCGCCCGGCATCGCGCGCACGGCGGAAGGACCGCTCGCCTCCGGGGAACTCTTCGTGATGATCAATCTGCCCAAGCGTTCGACCGGCACCGACGCGAATGTGCCGCTTCGAGGCGTCGAGCGCGCGGCCGGCGCGGTGCGCGGCGGGCTCACCTTCGTGGAGGGTCGCGACCTGTCGCCCGGTCGGAACGAAGTGATCGCGGGTTCCGGCGCCGCGAGATCATTCGCGGGTCTCGAGGTCGGCCGGACGATCCGAGTCGGTCAGAACGAGTGGGAGGTGGTGGGAATCTTCAACGGCGGTGGTGGCTCCAGCGAATCGGAGATCTGGGCCGATGCGGCCGTGCTGCAGCCCGCATACCAGCGCGGTGATTCCTTCCAGTCCGTCTACGCACGGCTTGCCACACCGGACTCGTTCACGGAGTTCAAGGACGCCCTGACCGCCGACCCGCGGCTCAAGGTGAAGGTGGTGCGGCAACGCGCCTATCTTGCCGAGCAGTCCACGGTGCTGACCGGCTTCATCCGCTCGATCGGCTTCAGCGTGGCGGCGCTCATGGCGGTCGGTGCGCTCTTCGGTGCGCTCAACACGATGTACAGCGCCGTCGCCGGCCGAACGCGCGAGATCGCCACGCTGCGGGCGCTCGGATTCGGCGCGGTGCCGATCGTCCTTTCCGTGCTGGCGGAGTCGCTCGTGCTGGCGCTCGTGGGGGGCGCGGTCGGCGGCGCCCTCGCGTATCTCGCGTTCAACGGATTTCAGGCGACCACGATCAATTGGCAGACCTTCAGCCAGGTGGCGTTCGCCTTCGCGGTGACGCCGCAGCTTCTGCTGACGGCCATCATCTGGGCCGCGGTGATCGGGCTTCTCGGTGGCTTCTTCCCCGCGCTTCGGGCGGCGCGATTGCCGATCGCCTCGGCCCTGCGCGAGGGATAGCGGCCGCGCGGCAGGCCGCAGGCCATGCGGCCGTGCGCGATGTCCGCCAGTCGCCAGCGCTATCGGCCCACGGCTGCCGGCGAAAGCGATTCTTGACGCGAGGGTTGCCTCGGGCGAGGCGAGAGATACCTTATCGAACCCCTCATGCGAACCTGCACCTCCATCGTCGCGCTCCGAGCGATTGGTCCGTCCCTGGCCATTGCGACCGCGCTGGCCACCACCGTCCATGCCGCCACCATCCATGTCAATGCGAATCTCGCGACCGGCGCCAACAACGGAACATCCTGGGCCGATGCATATCGCGGACCGCAATCGCTGAAGACCGCGATGGACGCCGCCGTGGCGGGTGATGAAGTGTGGGTCGTCGCCGGCGTGTACAAGGCCTCGCCGGCCACGCGCACCGTCTCGCATGTGCTGAAGAACAATGTGAAGGTCTACGGCGGTTTCGCCGGCGGCGAGACGATGCTCTCGCAGCGCGACTGGGTTGCAAATGTCACGGTCATCTCGGGCGACCTCTCAGGCAACGATGTCATCACCACGCCCTCGACCTACGGCGACAATTCCTATCACCTCGTGACGGCGGCCACGGGAACGCTGGGACTCATGGACGGCTTCGAGCTTCGTGCCGGCAACGCCAATGGCGCGAGCGCCAGCAACCTTGACAAGGGTGGTGCGATCATCCTGCTCACGAGTCAGTCGCCCACCTTCCAGCACTGCAAGTTCATCGACAATCGCTGCACCTTCGGCGGAGGCGCGGGCTACCTGAACACCTCCAGCCCCAAGTTCCTCGACTGCGTCTTCGACTTGAATCAGGGCGGCAGCTTCGGCGGCGCGTTCGATAGCGCCAACAGCACGCAGCCCACCTTTGAGCGATGCATCTTCACGAACAACAGGGCCGCGCGCGCCGGCGCGCTCGAGTTCTTCGGAGGCTCGCAGCCCAAGGTCACGAACTGCCTCTTCGTGGGGAATCAGGCGACGGGCACGGGCGGAGGCGGCGCCATCTGGCTCGGTTCGAGCTCCAACGGCACCTTCCGCAACCTCACCATCACCGGCAACAGCGCCACGAGCAACGCAGGCGGCGTGCTCAACACCGGCGGCACCTCCACCTTCGCGAATGTGATCTCGTTCGGCAACACGGGGCCGGGCACCGTCGCCGACAACGGCATCAAGAGCCAGGGCGGGACATCGACCGTGACCTATTCGAATGTCCAGGGACTCATGAGCGGGACCGGCAACATCAATGTCGATCCACAGTTCGAGAATCCCGTCGGCGGCAACTATCGACTCAATGCAACGAGCCCATGCATCGATGTCGGCAGCAATCCCGCCGTGCCTGTCGGTACGACGACCGATCTCGACGGCAATGCGCGCTTCATCGACATTCCTTCGGCGCCCGACGGCGGCAGCGGCACGGCGCCCATCGTGGACATGGGCGCGTACGAGCGTCAGCCGGCACCGCCCGCATGTCCGGCCGACTTCAACGGTGACGATGTGGTCAATGGCAACGATCTCGGCGCGCTGCTCGGCAGTTGGGGTGCATGCGTCGGTTGCGCGGCCGACTTCAACGACGATGGAGTGGTGGACGGCAACGATCTTGGCGCGCTCCTTGGCGCCTGGGGCAGTTGCCCGTAATCCGCTCGCTCAGTCGCAGCCATCACACGGGCACGGCCGATCGCGTCGGCGCGTGGAGTCAGCAGGCTGGCCGACCCGATCGCGCTCGATCACGCAGCACTGCTCGAGTTGCGCGCGCAATCGCCCTCGCGCGCGTTGCACGCGCGACTTGAGGCCCGACATCGACATGCCGAGCTCGCGGGCGACATCGGCCTGCGACTCGCCGAGCATGTCGATGCGCTGCAGCATGATCCGATCCTCGGCGCTCAGGAGCTCGAGCATCGGCTCCATGCAACGCGCCAGTTCCGATGACACGGAGGGATCATCGGCCGGTTCGATCGCGATGGCCTCGGCCTCGTTGCCGGCCACGACCGGCCTGAACGACCTGGCGCGGTCGATGATCGCACGGCGAGCCACGGTGAACAGCCACGCATGGACGGACTGGGAGTCGATGGCCTCGTCGTGCTGCACGAACTTCGTCAGTACATCCTGCACGATGTCATCGGCGTCATGATCGGATCGCACCCGCCTCCGGACGAAGGCCCGGAGACGGGCGAGGAACTCGGTTGTCAACGCGTGGCCGTTCGTGCTCATGGCTCAGCCCCTGCACCCGCAGGCCTCGGCGCCCGAGGAGGCGCCGCAGCATGCCTCGCGTTCACTCCCGTCGCAACAGGCGGTGCGGTCGCAGCAGTCCTCGCCTTGGGCGTGCTTCGTTCGCTGCGCTTTGGCTTCGAAGAAGTTGCGGAGGTTCTTCGGCAGGCGGAAGGGCCGACTGGCTTGCGTTGCAGGGTCCCATGCCTGGCCATAGGCACGCAGGATGGCATCGATGACCAGAGCCTTGGGCGCTTCGGTGTGCTCACGGCCCTGCCAGACCCACACGCGGCAATCGACCTGTCCATCGCAGCCGCAGAGGTCGCCGCAGTCGCCGCAGTTGCTCTCGCGGAGCTCGAGCGCGAGATCGCGTCCGTTGATCCGGATCGTCGGTGATGATTCAAAGCGCAGCGCTTCCGCCTGCGCTGCGGAGGTCACGATCGTCTTGCGCACCTCCACCTCGACATCTGCGTCGCGCAGCACATTGGCGACGGTGGCAATGGCCGCCTCCAGATTGGCATCCGTGCCGGTGCATCGACCGCAGGTCTCCAGGTCGAGCGCGAGAAGATCGATCGTGAGTGTGCGGGAATCGCGGGCGCCATTGGCGCTGGTCGGTGCGGCGGGCATGGAGGTCGTCCTTTCGTTGTGTGCGGCCTGGCAGGCGGTCACGGCCAGCAGGCAGGGGAAGATCAGGCTTCGCATTGGTGATTGCTCCTGGACACGCACACTGAGACGAACGCCCGCTCGATTGGACGCATGGAAAGTGGCTGCTTCGCGGACCGCTCCGAATAGCGTAAGTCTCCCTGCCGCTCCATGCGCGTATCCCACGAGATCGGGGGTACCCATTCCAGGGGATGAAGCGCTTGCGGATCGCGTTGCGAGCACTGCGTGCCTCCGGACATTGCGGCCGCGCGTACGATGAGGTCAGCGGTCATTGACTCGTCTCCACGGTGCAAATCTGCGGGGTGCGGCAGTTCATGTTCTGGATGTTTGCACTCGCCGTTCTGACCACCGGGATCGTGTTGATCGTGGCGATGAACCTCGTCCGCTCGGAAAAGACGGTGTCCCGCCGTCTGCCACACCGTTTCACCGTCGTCGATCCGCAGTTTCGCCGGGAGATGTCGGTCATGCTCGGCCCGCCCATCACGCCGGGCAATCAGGTGACGGCGCTCCAGAATGGCGAGAAGATCTTCCCGGCAATGCTCGCTGCCATTCGCGCGGCTCGGCAATCCATCACATTCGAGACATACATCTACTGGTCCGGCGAGATCGGCAGGACGATGTCCGAGGCGCTCGCCGAACGCGCACGCTCGGGCGTTCCCGTGCATGTCACGATCGACTGGGCGGGCAGTCAGAAGCTTGAGCAGGCGCTGGCTGACGCGATGACGGACGCTGGAGTCAAGTTCGAACGCTATCGACCACTGCGCTGGTACAACCTCGGGCGCCTCAACAACCGCACGCATCGCAAGCTGCTGATCGTGGACGGTCGCATCGCGTTCACCGGTGGTGTGGGCATCGCGGACCAGTGGAACGGGCATGCGCAGGACCCCGAGCACTGGAGGGACTCGCACTTTCGGGTCGAAGGTCCGGTCGTGGCACAGTTCCAGGCCGCCTTCAACGACAATTGGATGAAGATGACGGGTCGCGTGCTTGGCGGAGTGGCGTACTTTCCCGAGCTCCTTCCGGCAGGTTCGATGCAGGCGCAGCTGTTCATCGCCTCCCCGGCCGGTGGCAGCGAGAGCATGCACCTCATGTATCTGATGGCAGTGGCATCCGCCGTGAGCACGATCGATCTCGCGGCGGCCTACTTCATGCCGGATGCGCTGCTGATCGAGGCGCTGCTCGAAGCGCGGCGCCGCGGCGTGCGCGTGCGGATCCTCCTGCCGGGGCCGCACATCGACTCGGAGGTCGTCCGCATTGCGACCAAGCGCGAGTGGGGGCCGCTGCTGCGCGAAGGCGTCGAGATCCACCTCTACCAGCCGACGATGCTGCACATGAAGATGCTCATCGTCGACTCCGCACTCGTCTCGGTCGGTTCGACCAATTTCGACTTCCGCTCGTTCCGGCTCAATGACGAGGCCAGTCTCAATGTGTTCGACGCGGGCTTCGCCGCTGAGATGACGGCAGTGTTCGAGCTGGATCTCCGCGACGCCGTCGCATTCACCCACGCCATGTGGCTTGCGCGGCCGCCATGGCAGCGGATCGCCGAGACACTCATCCTGCCGTTCAAGTCGCAGCTCTGAGTGCATCGGCTCACGACCCCATGACGCGCACCCTTGATCTCCGAACGGGACGCCCGGTGTGGACGGCGTACCGGGCGCCGTCCGTGCCCTGCACGCGGCTGAGACGCGACGCTCGCACAGATGTGCTCGTGGTCGGCATGGGGATCAGTGGCGCGATGGTGGCCGAGTCCTTGACCGCGGCAGGATTTCGCGTGATCCTGCTCGACCGCCGCGGCCCGTTGCTCGGATCGACGCCGGCCTCCACCGCACTCGTCCAGCATGAGATCGATGTGCCGCTGACGCGCCTCACCCGCTCCCTTGGACGCGGACGTTCCCGGCAGGCATGGCGGCGCTCCCACCTGGCGGTCGCGAACCTCTCGGCGCGGATCGACGAGCTCGGCATTTCGTGCGGCAAGGTCGATCGGAGCTCGTTGCTGCTCGCCGGCAACGATCTCGGAGCGAGCGGACTTCGCAGGGAGGCCGAGGCGCGGCGCGCTGCCGGTCTCTACGCCGAGTATCTCACTCGCGCGCAGTTGCAGGAGCGGTATGGCATCGCGCGCGATGGTGCGATCCTGAGTCCCGGGAATCTGGCGCTCGACCCGCGGAAGCTCACCGCCGGCATGCTGCTGTGCGCCATCGAGCGCGGCGCCAGGTGCTTCGCTCCTGCGGAGGCGACCACCATCGACGCCGGTCGCGATCGCGTCACGGTTGCGACGGCAGATGGCCCGGTCATCTCGGCGAGGCATCTCGTACTCGCCACGGGCTACGAACTGACGGCAATCGTGCCCGCGAAGGCACACGCGGTCATCTCGACCTGGGCGATCGCCACACGCCCGCAGCCGCGCACACTCTGGCCGGAGAAGGTGCTGATCTGGGAGTCGTCCGACCCATATCTCTACTTGCGCACCACGAGCGATGGACGCATCATCTGCGGCGGCGAGGACGAGGATTTCTCCGACGAGCCTGCGCGTGACGCGCTCATACCTACGAAGACCGCGCGCCTCTCAGTGAAGCTTGCGCGGCTCCTCCCGTCGGTCGACCCACGCCCCGCATTCGCATGGGCTGGGGCATTCGGCACGACGCGCACCGGCCTACCGCTCATCGGAAGGCTGCCTGGGCACCCGCGCGTGCACGCGGTGATGGGCTACGGCGGTAACGGGATTACATTCTCGCGCATCGCCGCAGAGATAGTGCGCGCCGATCTGACCGGCGCGACCGACGAGGACGCCGCGCTCTTCGCATTCGAGCCGTGATTGCGGCGGCACTACTCCTGGGTTGTCACGAGATCGCGGCGCGCTTGCCCGTCACCAGTCCGTAGACGAGGCTGATCGCAAAGACGACCAGGAAGACGAAGAAGAGGATCTTGGCGATGTACATCGATTCACCGGCGATGCCCGTGAATCCGAGCAAGCCCGCCACAAGGGCGAGGACGAGGAAGATGACTGACCAGCGAAGCATGGGTGATCCTTTTTGAGTTGTTGCCGGCTGGGACGGTCGCTCAACGGCGGTTCGCCCAGTAGGCGTCGGCTTCGGCCTCGAGCCGATCCAGCCTTGTGTAGTAGTCGGGGAATTCCTTGAGGTGCGCCCAGGCGATCTTGCCCGTCAGCGTCTCGTCATCGTGCGTCACATCGGTCTCGGGGTCGCGAGAGCCGTGCTCCAGTTCAACCTCGAGACCGCGCCTGAACTGCTCCAGGTCGATCCTGGAGAGATCGATGCCCAGCACGGCCGCGACTCGTGCTGCCTCTTCAATCGTCACGCGGCGCTTTTCCAACAGCTGAAGTCCTCCAATGGAAGCTGATCATAGGACATGCCCGGCGCTGCACGGGCGGGTTGGAGCCGCATGCGTTCGCTTCTCGCCAGAACAAGTAGAAGTCCTCTCGGCAAATGGGCTCAAAGCGCTTACCGCGCAGAGAAGTCGCACCCGCAGGACCCGTGCTCCGCAGCTCGACGACATGCTGGCGCACGCTTCTGCTCAATCGTCCGACGGGGGCATCACGATGACATGCTTGTCCCTACCGACTTCGTGTCCCCTCACGATTGCTTGCGACGAATAGGGAGATCCTGACGCTTGACGAACAAGTCGAGAGCAAGCGATTGCGATAGTCCGACAAAGTCCCTCTCACCGTTTCGGGCGAGAGGGACAAGTGATTGGGCGTCATCGCGAATCAGTCGCGATTACTGCCACTGCCAGCCGAGGCACCGCCGGCGCGGGCCGGGGATCCTTCTGCACCGGTCGACCGGCGCCTGCCCTCTCCGCCTTCCTTGCCGTCCCGCTCATTGCGGTCCGAATCGGAGCCGGCGTACTGCCCCTGCTCGCCCCGCTCCTGCAACTCGGCGGAACGCTCCCCGCCCCTGACACGATTCTCCTGGGTGGAGCTGTCGGGGGAGTTGTTGCCCGCCCGACCGGTGGTTCCCTGCGTGCCGGTGTTGCCCTGCGCGCCGGAGTTGCCCTGCGCGCCGGAGTTGCCCTGCGTGCCGGTGTTGCCCTGCGTGCCGGTGTTGCCCTGCGCGCCGGTGTTGCCGCGTGAGCCACTGCTCTCGCCGCCGCGGTTGTCGGTGTTGCCACCGCTCTTGTTCGCACCGCTTTGAGTGCCCTTGTTTTCAGTCATTGGATCGCTCCTGTCGGCGACGCCGACGAAAGAGAAGGTGAAACTGCCGCCGCGCTCGGCGTGCACCGGCGGAACATCCGTCGATGCGAGGCGCGGTGTGGTCGATTACCGGTTCGAGGTACGAGCGTCCGAGCCACTGCCTGTCTTGCGGCCCGAGTTGCTTCCCGACTTGGAGCTCGAGGAGCTGCCGGACTTGCTGCCGCCGGACTTGTTGCCGCCGGATGAAGCGTTGCCGGATTTGCCGCCCTTGTTGGTCTCTGCCATGGTGAATACTCCTGTCTCGGTGCTCCTCGGCCACACGCCGGATGCGAGCACAGAGTGCGGTGTCACTGCTGACACTGATCGATGTATCACCCTAGACCGCCGCGCGGCCGTGACCAACGCGGACATCTCCGCCATGTGTTCGGCGACAGTCCACGATGCGCCGGTCCAGAGCGGGCGCCGTCATATCGAAATGCTGGAGGACACTGACGACCACTGCAATCGAGTCCGGCTGCGTGAAGTTGCTCGCGTCGATCACGGTGGGCCAGGTGGAACTCACCGGCCCCGTGCGTCTCCTCTGGCACGAGACCGGCACTGGCGAGAAGCGAGCGTTCGTTGCACTCGGGGCATCCGTTGCGCCACCGGGCCTGCGATTCAAGATCACGGGAGCCTCGGCCATCGCTGGCCGACAGTTCCAGTGGGACTACTCGGGCAGCGAAGCCTCGTTCGATTCGGACGGACTTCCTGTCCTCGTCCCGGGTGGCGTCTCGGCCACGCTCCGCAATCTCGCCGAAGTCATGAACTCCGCGACCTACGCGGCGGGCATCGACCCGACGTACCTCCCGGCAGGGATCGAGATCCAGCCGATCGGCAGGAAGAAGACCGGCCCGTTCGTCGGCGCCGTGGTCGACGCTGTCCTTCTCGAGGATGGACGCTGGTGGTTCGATCGACTGAACGCGCCGGACGGACCGTGCGGGTGACCGATGGCTGGCATTCCCTACTGGTGTTGCTGCTATCCGTGCGGTTGGGGGCCACCAACCGGAACGCTGCAGTTCCTCTACGGTGTGCTCACGAGCACCTATGCGAACACCTACAGCGTCGCCGTCACGCACTCGAACGCAAATACGATTCAGTACCTCCATCCGACGACGGGCGCAGTTCTCTGGCAGCTCCCGTGCTTCAACCCGATCAGCTACACGACGCTGATCCTTCGCGCGAACTCGTTCGGCAACATCTGGGCGCAGCCATTGCCCCTCTACTTCGGCGCGGCTGGACCGAGCGGGTCCTTTCTGCTCGCCTGCCACGCTGCCGATCCGATTGTGGTTGCGGATGTGAGCGACGGCATTGCTGGCGGAGGATCGTGGATCGGCATCTGGCGCGGCGCGCTCCAGCTTGACGGGCCCGTGTTCAGCGGCGCGCGGCTTTCGACGACAACGGCGGGCTGCTGGCGCTGGCGCAAGAGTGACGGCACCTGGCCCGTGGCGCCTGGCACGCCGATGTGGTCGATCGGCGGAATCGCGGGCCAGTTCTCAACCCCGACGTGCCCTCTCGTCGGCAGCTATTCCGTGCCAAACTTCTCGAACGCATGCGGCTCAGGCGTGCGCTTTACGGGAGTCGTTTCGTGAGCAGCGAGAGCGGCGGCTATCCGTGCCCGCATCGCGATGGCGATCGATGCCTGCTCGGTCGATTCAAGGGGCGACCATCCCTTGGCTCGTGCGCGGTCCACTCTCGAATCGCTGCGAGCGCTCCGATCGCCATCTCGACCTCGGTGGCGCGCGTCTGGAGGATGCCGCAGGTGTTCGGCATCTCGTCGCTGTCGAGTCGGCGCTGGGCCTCGTCGAGATCGCGGCGTGCCGACTCGATCGCCTTCGCGACGCGATCGTGCGCGTCCTCTTCGAGATGCTCGAAGGTGCGAAGGGCGTGCTGTGCGGCAAACATGGTCTCGTCGTTGGTGATGCTCATTGCGTTCTCCTGCGTTGGTCGTTCGCGTTCGCGCCTCGCGGTTCGGGCATCTCGATCGCGTTGGCGACATCAGGGCATGACTTCGCGAACACATCAAGGCAACTGGGCGAACACCTCGCCGGAATGCCGCAGATGTTTCGCCACTGGCACGCCCCCCGTGCGCCCCCGTGGCGGAAGGTCCGAGGTGTGCATGGCGACTCGCTGCCAACTGGCCGAACCGTGGCGAAGGAGCGCTGCATGAGCGACACGCCGAAGAAGCGCCCGGGCTCTCTTGACATCTATGACATTGAGCGGCTGCTGCGCGCTTCGGGCTCGCGACATGTGAACGCCGAGCGCGTGCGCGCCGACATCGACGTCGGTGCGCCGACGAACATCGACGGCACGATCAACCTGGTGCATTACGGCGCGTGGCTCGTGCGCCAGGTCCTGGCATCGGAGGCATTGCGTGGCCACTGATGTCCAACGCCTGCGCTCTGGCGAACTCTGCCGCCTGCTCAACTCGACGCCGCTCGGCGAGTGCCTCGGCGAACGACCGTTCCATCGGCATCGCACGCGCGCGGGACTTCGCATCGCAGCCGACGGCGACCCGCAGCGCATCAATCTGCTGCGCTACCTCGCCTGGCTCTTCGATCAGCGCCACGCTCCCCCCTCGGATTCGGCTCCCGCAACTGGCGGAGACTCGGTCACTTCCGGGGCCGCGGCCGGGGCGGGCTACGAAGCGCACCGCGATCGAATGCGGCTCCGCGCATCGCTCGAGTCGATCTCAGGTCGCAACATCGGTGAGCTGCCCGCGGTTCAGGATGCAACGCGCCGGAACGACTGCGAGCGCAACTTCAGAGGCTTCTGCGAGCGATACCTGCCGCAGACATTCCACCTCAAGTGGTCGCCCGATCACCTGAAGGTGATCGCGAAGATCGAGACGGCCGTGCTTGAGGGCGGACTCTTCGCGATGGCGATGCCGCGCGGGAGCGGAAAGACCTCGCTCTGCGAAACGGCATGTCTCTGGGCGCTCCTCTACGGGCATCGCGCGTTCGTGGCACTGATCGGCAGCGACGAGGAACACGCCGCGAACATGCTCGACTCGATCAAGGCCGAACTCGAGAATAGCGATCTCCTGCTCGGCGACTTCCCCGAAGTCTGCTTCCCGATTCGCAAGCTTGCCGTTCAAGATCGAGCGTTGCGATGGATGTCAGCATCAAAGCACACCTGGGCTGCGTGGCCGACTCGCGTGGCTCGCGCGCACATTCAAGCAGCTCCGAGCGCTCGCGCGCCACCGCAAGCGCATCTGCACCGCGAAGTGTGGCGGGCCATTGCTCTGTCCGGAGTGTCGATGCATCTTGCCTCTCAAGCGCCGCGTGCCGCAGGCCAGGTGTCCGCGTGGATGGTGGCAGGGTGAGCCATCGGTTCCGTTCCTGCGCGTCAAGGTCAGGTGTTGTGGGATGGCCTCGAAGTCGGCCACCTCTTGACCGGCGCACGCCGAGTGCTATCTTGATTCCGTCCGCATTCCAGTGCCCCCGGAAGCGCCCGGCTGAGCCGCAAGGCTCGCCGGGCGTTCTTGTTGTTGGGCCGCCAAAAGGCGTGGTCTGCTCGGGAGGCGCCAAGTCCAGCCCGAACGCCGTTTCGGTACGCTATGCTACGCTACGCTACGCCAATGGGCCCCCGATCAGGTACTCATTCCAACCCAGCGCTGCACTCGGCGTATCAGGCGATTGCGGTCGCGGAGGGGTGCCTGCGTGTGGCCGCGGCGAAGGCCGCCGCGAGCGGCGACTACGATGCCGTCGCCCTCATCACCCGCTGGGCGAAGTCGCTGCAATCGTTGACCTCCGAATCGAGCGGCGACACACTTCCGCTCGCCCTTGCCGCCACCTTGGCAGGGAGCCCTGCCACCACCAGAAGGCAGCCGAAGATCACCCCCGGAGCACCCGCCTTCTCGCGCGATGGTGACATGCTCGTCAAAACAGCACGATCGAAGAAATCCAAGAATGAGTATGAGCACCGCGCGCCTGTTGATGTCGTGGCCACAGTGGCCGAGTGTCTCTCCGACTGGCGTCCGAGTCGAAAACTGTTGACCGGCGAGCAGTTGCTCGACGCTTACGCGAAGAGGAAGGGTGCCGTGATTTCCTATCAGGTTTACGCGACACTGGGCTGGTTCGGGCAGCTGGGCCTAGTGCGGCGACATAGGCGAAGCGGCTACTCTGTTCCCAATCCGCACACGATCGTCACTGACGTGCAGAAGGCCTGGAGTTCTCTGAGCAACGGGCAACGCAAGTAAGCGGAGTCAAGTAGGCCACATATGACACAAGCGGCAACATGGCGGTTTCGGAAGATGGATGAAGGGCAGAAGTACGTCCAGCCCACCCACCGGGAACACCTCGCGACCGGGGGATTGGTCGAACCACTCGTGCGTGAGGCGATACAGAATTCGCTGGACGCGACGCTCGACGGGCAGGTAACCAAGGTCATGTTCACGCTGGGGCAAGCGAGCGCAGCGGACGCGCGGCCGTATTTCGACACGCTCCGTCCGCACCTGGAAGCAATTACATCGTCACTGGCCGAAGGGCTACCGGGAGCGAATGACACAGTGCGGTTCCTCGCAATCGAGGACTACAACACACGCGGATTAGATGGTAACCCGACGCTTCACAAAGCGACGAATCCCGATGGGTCTCCCAATCATTTCTTCCGCTTTTGGCATGCCGTCGGAGCCGCCGGCGATTTCAAGCGACGGGGCAGCTGGGGCGTGGGCAAGGTGGTTTTTGCGAATGCGTCGCGCATCCGCACCTTTTTCGGCTTGACATTGCGTGCGGGCGATTCTGGCGGTTTGCTCATGGGTGAGGCGGGCCTCACCATTCACAGCCTGGAAGGCCACGAGGATGTATTCGACTGGTACGGCTACTTTGCCGCGCATGAAAGGAGGAAAGAGTGCTTTGTGCCGGTGCCGGCGCAGGCCCCCGACATCGTGGCGGCATTTGCGCGTGTCTTCGAGTTGACGCGGGCGGCACCGGGATTGTCGATTCTCGTTCCGTATGTCCGTGAAGATGTGAAGCTCGATGCCATCGCTCGGGCCGTCATCGAGCAGTACTTCCTGCCGATTCTCGCCGGGCGACTAGAGGTAACTGTCAAGAACGGCGGTCACCCGATCACCATCACTAGCGCCACCATCGACGCCGCTGTCGGAGATGTCACCTGGCCCTCGAGAGGGAGCTCCAGCCGCGACGAGATCAAGAAGCTGCTGGATCTTGCTCGCTGGCAGCTCTCGCTGCGGCCACACGAGTATGTGGCCGTGTCTTCAATTGACCGACCGTAGAGGCTTCGACGCCCACCGGGCACTGCACGCGGACGCCCGGGCACTTGAGGACGAGCAGGAGATGTCCACGTGAGCAAGCCACTCTTCTTCACAGGACGGAAGGAAATCGCGCGGGGCGACGTGACGGTGCGGCTCGTTGAGCGCCATGGGGAGCCCACGCGTTTCGCGGCAACGGTCAATTTGCGTCGCTACTCGCTGCCGGACTCTGCATCAGTGATTGTCGAAGCGTATCACAACACCTACTACGAGCGATTCGACGCCGGAATAGTCGCTGTGATCAATGTGGAGGGAGAACGGGTATTGACCGGCTTGGGACCGGGGGATCGACCCCTGTTCCGGGTCAAGGTGATCGGTGATGACGGTTCGGCGGGTCGCCTGCTTGCCGCAATCGATGAGGTTCGTCCAGAAGCGGAGGATGATGGCGGGGCCGCGGGCTCGTTGCTGCCTTTGATTCCGAAGAGCCGCGAGATCATGGGAGATGAGTTCTGGCGCGTACATTTCTCCCCGGCCGGTGACGATCAGCGGCCAGAGCTTTGGGTCAATCGCGATGTCCGAGGACTATTTGGAATGTTGCAGAATCAAGACCCAAAGGTGACCGCTCTCATCATGCCGGAAGTCTTCCGGCAGGTACTTCGAGGATTGGTTGAGGATGAAACCGTTTGGACGGACGAGGGCCGGCTTGGGCAATGGCTCGAGCTTGCGAAGGAGTTCTATCCGGACGCCTTCGAGGAGTGGGATGTGGACGATCCGGAGTCGTCCCGTCGAAAACGGCGCGAATGGGTAGACCAAGTTGTAAAGGGATTCGCGCGCGGGCACCACTTCTTCGATCGATTCCATGAGCAGCCAGGCGCTGGCCTGGAGGGCCAGACCGATGAGTGAAGTCAGGATTCTCAACGATGCGGGGATCGAATTCATGCGCGAGTTCATGGGTCGGCTCAAGGGCGACCCGAGCGCTTGGCCGCCACCGGACATCCTGAACGACACTCGCTACACAAGCCCGGCGCCAGGTGGAGCTATTGTTGAGTCACGGGCATTCGCTTCCAAGCTAGAGTTCGGGCGTGCCATCGCTGGCGCATTGAACGGTCGCGTACCGGATCGGACGCTACGAACATCTATCGGGCTTTGGGTGTGGCTCACGCTCTTCTACTTTGATCAAGTGTGCCCAGCAGACGTCAATGGACGGCGCAAAGTGCTGAGTCTGGAGAAGTACATTCCATCGGTGGGACACATATCAACGAACCCCGACAAGCACTTGCTGTTCTTCCCGTGGAAGATGGTCACATTGCACGGCGAGGATGCGGCCTGGTTACTCGGTGCCGCCCTTCGAGAAGACACAAAGGTCGTCCGGGAGTTGGCCAACAGCTACCGGAGGAATGTCAGCACCGAGTTCATCCGCTTGGCTCGGTCCCTCTATTTCGACGAAGCGCGCGGCCGAGTAAGAACCGGTGCGACGACAACGAACAAGGCTGGAAGTCTTAGGCGGTTGGACCGCGTCGTGAGTCAGTTGGATTTGACCTACGACGTGTTCGGTATCAAAGCACCAAGACTTGCCGGACTCTTGCCCCGCCGTGAGTTTGGCCGATGGCTCCGTGAGGAGGCGTTACGAAGCTGAGCCGGTACGGAGAACACAGCCGTGAATGAGTTGGGCGGCAAGTGGCGTCAGGTATTGGTCCGCAATCCACTGTACCACTGGAACACAGACTCCATCGCCAAATGCGAAAAGCGCGGCATCGACCGAAAGGGTCTCCGGAATGCGGATATTGTCCGCGCCCATGAGCCGAGCGCATTCTCGCGGCGTGAGCAAGCGGACGTGGTACTTGCCGTTTGATGCTCGCAGCAGTATCTGGCGCGCACTGCCGCCTTTCGAGGTGCGGAGACAACCCGCAAGGCCGTCGGTGCGGAGTTCCGCCATGGACTCTCCGTTTCGCATGCGGCGGAACACCGTGCCATACTTCGGTCGCTTGGATGTCATCATTCCGCGAACGATGCTGCGGTGCTTCTGGCTCATCTGCTGGTACAGCCGAAGCGCGCGCTTCCCAGTCCACCACCGCGGATCAAAGAGCGAGATGTCCTCAAGAACATCCTCGAGGCAACGCGAGTGCTGTACCGGAGTCGATAATGGACGGAGCGACCAAGGCAGATTCGAGTGAGCCTTGATGAATTGGATCAATAGCGGCGGTCGAAGCTTAGTGATCGCTTCGCTGTCTGCGTCGGTCTGATGGCCCAAGGGGGAAAGATCGTCGCGTACCGCGACAACAAACAGTCTCGGCCGACTTTGGGGAACGAACCACTTCGCATCCAGTAAGAATGAATCGACTGCGTATCCTGCGTCGCGGAGCTGCTCCAGGCAAAGCCGGAAGTCAACGCCTCCGCGGGAGTGGATCATTCCGACGACGTTTTCCAGCAAGACAAAGGGCGGCCTTCGGGACTTCATCTGCTGAAGGATCCCAGTAAACTTCAAGTATGCGGAAGATGCGGTTCCCGGCTCCAAGCCGCGTTGCGCGCCCGCCAAGGACAGGTCCGTGCAAGGGAAGCAGGCGGTGGCGAGCGCTACCGTTGGAAGGTCGCTTGCGGCGACATCCTGAACGTCGCGGCTGTCCGGAGCGACGCCTCCGGCGGCGAGGTTCTCCCTGTAGAACAGAACCGTGCTCTCTGAATTGTCGTTTGCGAACCGGATGCTCCAGCCCGCATTCTCAAGCGCAATTCGGGCGAGGCCGATGCCAGCGAAGAACTCGGCCACATGTCGGTGGGCGAGCCATGACGCCGGAGACGGTTCGCTGGTCGGCGACAGCGCGCGCAGTATTAGGTCGACGGCGGACGAAGCGTCTCGCTCAATCTCGCGCGCCCATAGGCGAACAACTGTCCAGCCGGACGCAAGCAGCTCCGATGTTCTCGCGAGGTCTCGGGCCCGGTTACCCTCGAGTTTCGCAAGCCACTTGGCTCTCTTGGTCGCGTCGGGAAACTGGTCGTCAAGAGACGTGAGCCCTCGTTGTCGCCACTGATCTCCATGCCAGAACTCGCCGTCTACAAACACGGCCACGCGATGTGGTCGGAGAACGATATCGGGTTTTCCGGGCAGGTCGTCGCAGTTGACCTCAAAGGTGTAGCCTCGTGAGCTGAGAGCCGAGGCCAATTCGAGCTCCGGCCGAGTCCCCGTCGAGCGCACGCGCCGCATGAGTGCACTGCGCATCGAAGTCATCAGAAAGTCGGCGCCAACACGTGTCATCGCGGTCCCCCGCGCCGCAGGCATGGGCGCTCATCGCCCCCGAGAGCGCCCGCGCGAGTCGGTATTGAGCTGATGGAAGTGATTCGCTGTCTCCGCAAGGAGATCGTTCCTGCACTGTCTCGACGATTGTACCTCCTTCTCGTGCGGGTCGGCTTCAGCTGGCTCGTGGCGACGATCACGGCGTGGACCGTTCCGGTGCCATGCTTGAGCGCCGCGCCCATTGCGCAGTGACGAAGTGCGCCCCCGCGCAACTCCACCCCTCCACCGCGTAGGTATCCAGTAGGCGACAGCGGTGGCCAGCCGCGGCCCTCAGTCCTCTCGTAGCTGACCACGGATGGTCATGCGATCACGCTCCAGCAAGGAGTCCGCGATGTCATCGCGCACAGAGACCTCGACGACGCCCGCTCCCACACTGATCAGCGCCGACGATCTCGCGACACAGCTCTCATGCTGCCCGCGCCATGTGCGCCGCATGAGCGACCGCGGCGTGATGCCGGCGCCCGTCAAGGTTGGCCGCCTCGTGCGCTGGCCACGCGAGGCGATCGCTCACTGGATCGAATCGGGGTGCCCAGCTCAGCGTCCCGCTCGCGGCACCGCATCGCGCGCGCATCGAACTTGATTCCGGCGGCCCCTTGCCGCTCAGTGTGCGGCGTCGCACGGCGACGAATCTCCCATGGGCACCGTCTTCCGCAAGGCCTGGACATCGCCACTCCCGCCGGGAGCGGAGGTCGTTTCGGTCCGCGGCTGCCCGACGGCTCGATGGCGGCTCCGCAACGGCACGCTGCGGACGGCGGAGGTGCTCACGGACGCCCGGGGCAGGGTCCGCATCCGTGGCCGCACGGCCACCTTCGTGGCCAAGTACCGCGACGGCAGCGGCGTCTGGACGGAGGTCCCGACCGGCTGCAAGGACGAGACGGCCGCGAAGGCGATCCTCGCCAACCTCGAGCGCCGGGCGGAACTGATTCGCGCGGGCGTGATCACGGCGGAGGAGGATGGCACCTCGCGCCACGGCACCAAGCCGATCGAGGAGCACCTCGAGGCGTGGAAAGAACATCTTCGCACCAAGGGGACCTGCGACCACTGGTTGACCCAAGCGCCTCGTCGAGTCCGGCGGATCTGTGAGGAGCGCGGGATCAAGCGGCTCCGCGACCTCACCGTTCCGGCGGTCGAGCGCTGGCTGCGTGACCAGGCGGACGCCGGGCTCTCGGCGGGCACGCGCAACGGCTACCGCCGGGCGCTCGTGGCCTTCGCGAACTGGTGCGTGCGGAGCGGCCGACTCGCGTCGAACCCGCTCACGCATGTGGCGACCGCGGACGACCGCGCCGATCGGCGCCGCACGCGCCGGGCGCTCACCGACGACGAACTCGTGCGCCTGCTCGACGCCGCGCGGCGGCGACCGTTGGCCGAGGCGCTCACCATTCAGAAGGGGAAGCGTCGCGGGCAGCAGGGGGCCAAGGTCTCCGACGCCGTGCGGGCGCGGCTCGAGCGCGTCGGCCGCGAGCGGGCGCTGATCTACAAGACGCTGGTGCTCACCGGCCTCAGGAAGGGCGAGCTCGCGTCGATCACGGTGACTCAAGCGGATCTCGGCGGCCCGGTGCCTTGGTACTGGACTCGACGGCGTGATCTGTTCGACCGCTTCGATGACGGAATCTGCCATGATGAGGAAGGGCTGTATTCGATCAAGCCAATGGTTCTGGCGCAGCAGATTGCTGCGCTGTTGCCGGGGCAAACGGTCGTTGATGGCTTCGGAGGACTTGGTGGAGTGGCCGTCGCATTGGCTCAGGCGGGCAAGAGGGTCGATAGTATTGAGATTGTGCGAACGCGAGCGGCTATGCTTCGCGCGAATGTAATGCTCTACGGACTGAGCGACCGAGTGTCCGTTCACGAGGGCGATGCATTTGACATGGTGCCACACATGCGGGCCGACGCTTTGTACCTAGACCCCCCATGGGGCGGTCCTGCAATACTCCGTAGGCAGAGGGTCGGGTTTGACCTCTTTCCGAGGGCACTTCCAGATTTCCTAAGGACGACGCGGCGGCACTTTCGCAGTGTCGCCATCTCATTGCCACCTAACTTTGATCGCAGCGTACTTGTGGGTGAGCTTCAGCCTGATCGAGTCGTCAAGGGCTCACTCTGGCGCCGGGACGTCGTCATCACGGCCTTCTTTGGCTTGACACGCTGAGAGTCGGCGATTGGCCGAGGTGAACGGGAGTCAGACAGTCTTGTCCCCGCACCGACGATCGCGGGTCAGCTGATGCGGTGGCATTCCGACAATTGCTTGAGAGGAGCCCTCAGGAATGAAGACTTGGTGGCTCCTTCGACAAGTGACGTAGTAGGTCCCGCCGCACCAGCCGCCACCCCTTGCCCTCCACCTTGCACTTGCGCTTGCACAAACCCACGGCCGCGCCTGACCACTCTGGTCCACCCGTGACCACTTCGCGCCCTCTGGCCGACCTCGCGCACCGGGTTGCGCTCGTCGCGTAAGTGGCGCCCGTGTCGCGTCTTGTCCGCCCGTGTCCACGCGTGTCCGCGCGTGCGTGCCAAAGCGGGTGAAGGGACTCGAACCCTCGACATTCAGCTTGGGAAGACCGCGGCAGCGCGTCAAACGACGCGGAGAAACCAAGGGTTTCCGCGAGCGCGCCCGCGCCTTGCACCAGCGCTTGCACAAGGCCCCCGGAGCCGCTCGGCAGCGCAGTTGAAAGCATTTCACGAGTAGAATGGGGAGGCTCGCCCACTAGGCGATCTGGTGATCGTAGACCGGGGATTCGCATCCCAACCAGCCCTCAAGCACGACGGGAATGAGATTCACACGCATCAACGTTCACAATGTGCGTGATCTCGTTCCTCCTTGGGCGATCGATCACTTTTCGCTCTCTCGTCAACTCGAATCGATGTTCGCCAGTGGCCCAGGCGCGCTCCTGATGCCCCGCGGTCCATCGATCTACCGGCCGCTGCGATTTTGGGTCGAAGTCGATGCAACCCGCGATCCATCCACAATTCGTGTCTGCACTCCAGAGGGCACCGCCGATCTGAGCGGCCACCTCGTAGTGACCTGCTCCTCACCACTTCATGTCACCGCGCAGCTGCAGTTGCCTCTCAATCCCATTTTCAAGGGTTACACGGAGATTCAGGGGACCTATGCCGTCTATGGTCATGTGCTGCAAACAGATGTGCCGCTTGCATACGTTGGCATGACACGACAGCGGTGGTACGAGCGGTACGCGCAGCACATCACGGAGTCGCGAGCCGGGTCGCCCTATCTGTTCCACCGTGCGCTGCGCGACCACCAGGCGTGCGCGGTCATGCATAGGGTGTTCTTCTGCGAGCTCGACCACGAGGCCGCGCTAGAGTACGAGGAGACGTTAGTTTCACTCGTGGGTCTCTACCCGCTGGGGCTGAACATGATTCCAGGAGGGAAGGCAGGCTTCGCCTATCTCGCCAGGCTTGGGACATTCACGCGTACCTCGGAGGAACGAGACGCGGCCACCGAGCGCCTCTCCGCGAGCGAGACACTACAGGGACGACCCAATCCGCTTTGCGCGGCAAGATGGGCAGCCGATCCCGAGTATGTCAAGCGAGTTGTGTGCGGGCATAGCGGGCGGCTTACTGTGGAGCAAGTTAGGATGATTCGGATAGGGGCCTCCGTCGGCAGATCGACGGCGGATCTCCTTCGCGAGTCATCTGCCCGCAATGAGCGCCAGATCCGCGATCTGGTCGCCGGTCGAACATATTGCCGGATACCGGGTGCCTAACAACCACTCGAGCTGACAGAGGTCCACGCACCCGAAGAGAGTCGCTGGCCGTCTGGGAGACTTGGTTTGGCATCGCAGTGCAGGCGCATCTGGGCTTGGGGTCGCGGCGAACCGTCAGTTCCGACCGCGATTACCTTGGCCTGAAAACGCCCCAACTTGGCCCGCCCGGGAGGTACAATTCGCGGCGAAGGACATGGATCGTCCGGCCGTTCCGCGCTGGGACGGCGAGCACGGGGCACGCACTGGTTCATAAGGACGGACGGTGTCACATGGTGAATAGCAATCCGGCGATCGAGATTCCGCGTGGCCTCTGGGAGAGCGATCTCGAAATGAGTATCAGCGAGGCGCTGCGCGCTGCCGGCGACTCCGAGTCGATCAGGCTGTGGCTTAACGAACAGCGCGGGCCGCAGCTCGAATCGCTCAGCCGCATCTTTGGTCGGTGTCCAACTTCGAATCCGAAAGACCAGCGTGCGGCGCTCGCCGAGCACGGCCATGAGCTGGCGCCGTATGTGGTGGTGGATCGACACGCGAGTCGATGGGGAAGGTGCGCAGTCGCCGAGTTGGCGTCCGTTCGCCTGCCGAGCGACGTCATCGAGTCGTGCGGTGGGGTCGATCACGAAACTGCGAACGCGCGCGCGCTGCTCTACGCGCTTTATGCGGCCGATCCTTCTCACCTCCGGGCCGTCCACCACATGGACAAGGTCAACCGGACGGGCTTCGCGCGCATGACGATCGAGAAGCCGCCGCGGCAGCCCGATCGGGCGTTCGACGAGTTTCTCTCGGTCGAGACCCTGCTTCCGGTTCTCGCCGAATTCGATCAGCGGCATGGCCACGGGGGCGTCACCGAACTCCTGGGTGTGCTGCACCACAAGCATCACCGACTCGTGGTGCTCCGGCGGCCAGAGCGACCTCAGTGCATCTGGCGCGAGGGCCAAGTCGCGCATGGACATCGGTGCGAGTGGATGCTCCTGGACTTTGGCCAGAGCGGTCGGCGAGTCAGCATCTCGTCGCAGAGCGCGGATGTGCCGCTCGATGTTGCGAGCGCGATCGCGTCTGCCTTCTATGGAAGGGCTGTCCAGTATTCGAACGAATGCCAGATCACCTACGCGGCGCAGATCGCTCGGTTGCTGAACGCTCTGAAGGTTGGAACCTGTGCTGGACTCGAGATCGTCGGCCTGAAGCTGGATCGCTCGCCGCTACGAGGCGTGCCGCTCTCGTTCGGAGAGGAAGATCCCGACCTAGTCCGTGGTGCGATTGCGGACGCAGAGGCGGCCTTCGGGTCCCTCACCGACGACATCGATGGCATCGGCAAGGTCAAAGTGCTCTTCGCCGGGCGCCGAGTCGAAATGCAATTCGAGGGCAACGGGAGCACGGGCGACGAGTTCGCCGCCCGCTACATGGATCACCGCCTCAACGCAATCCTGCGTCAGCAGTTCGAAGACCTCATGAGGGACACGCATGGCATCCCGATCCTCTCGACCGAAAAGCGATTCTCCCGTCAGCCGCGAGCACGTGGCGCACTTGCTCGAGTCGGCCACGATTGTTGAGCCGCGCGAGGGCCTTCTTGAGGCTGCATCGCATCTTCGCGAGCTTGGCCTGATTGAGTTCCGCATCATCGAGTTCGTGCGGTGCGTGGACGAACGCGATGGGGACTTCCGTTTCCGACGCGGTGCGTGCGCCGGACGAATCGATCTGATTGCCTGGCGAGACGAGGACGGCGACGAGTACCGATGTCCAGAGTGCGATCGCGTCGTCCGGCCGCGAGCGACAAGGAAGCGCCAGTATCGGCGCCTCCGAGTTCGGGTCCTCGTTCCCGGCGTCCTCTCATGGCTTCACAGGCAGCTGCTCGCGCACCAAACCGATGTGGTCACCTTGGATGACGCGACGCTCCAGATTCGGGGTCTGGGCGACATCGGTGTCATGGTTCACGTGCTGGATGCCGGTAGTACTCCAAGCGAGCGCATCAATCGCCGCTCCTTCGCGGCGCATGTGCCGGTGTGCTACATCACGATCGGCCCGCGCGTTGCCGCGCCCCGTCTTCTTGATGAGCCATGGCTGTGCCATGTGCGCCTGACTGACTTGCTTGCGGGAACGGCGAACGTGCAGGAGATGGTGCGCCAGGCGGCGGCGCGCGAATTCCCGAGTGGACTCGGCAACATCGACTATCCGGTGCTCGCAAGAGGCGTCATCCCGATTCAGCCAGCGGTCAGGACCGCACCCACGCGACAGTTCGCACTCGAGCTCCGCGACGACAGGATGCTCATCGACGGCGAGGTTGTCGTGCATCCGCAGGCTGGACCACGGCTGGCACTCGTCCGCGTCTTCATGAAGCAACACCTCGAGGACCTAATCGCCGGGTGCAAGGACCACGAGTTCACCGCTCTGAGCATCAAGAGACTCTCGGCCGAACTCGAGAAGGTTGGCCATCGATATCGCGACGATCTGTCGTTGCGGAGGGTGGTCAACAACCTTCAAACGGACATTGAGACGATCGTGAAGAGGACGCTGGGCAAGCCCATCGGCAGAGAAGACATCGTCGAGACCTGCCGAATGGCGAACCAGACCGACACGTCCGGGGGTTACCGCCTGAATCCCAGAACGGTCCTGGTCCGCGCCTCCACGGCGTAGTTGCAACGGGACCTGTCTCAACAATCCGCGACTTGTCTCATGGGTCGCTAGAGCCCGCGGGTTTCAGCCTGAGTGCGACGGCGACATGTCGTCTTGCGGCGCGACCTGTCCTACAGGGAGCGCGCTCGTTTCCTTCCAATCACGACCACTCTGACGCGGCCGCTGAAGCGGTCGCAAATGTCGCGATTGGAGCTAGCAAATGCAGCAGATTCAGCGTTCGCCTCAGCGAACCACCGTCCGAGTCATCCAAGGGGCCACGCATTCGTCGGTGACTGAGCAGGCCAACCCTGCCGTCGTCCCCAGTTCGAATCCTCCCGCGACTGGTGACGAGAAGTGGATCAAGGACCTGGTGCGCGCCAAGGTGGCGCGGTTCAGGTTGCGCGCCCGGCTGAGTCGGAGCGATGTGATCGAGGTCAGATCGGACCTCGGCACACACATCAAGCTGCGGCTCGAGAAGTACAGCGTCGCGAAGGGAGCAGTGACGACTTATGTCGATCGCATTGCTACCCGATGGCTGATCTCCAACCTCATCCGTCACCGCCTTGCCGCCAAGCGAGATCCGCGCAGGGAGGAGTACAGCCTCGATGAATGCGTGCGCGATTCAAGAGGCAGGCTGATCGCACGCCACGAGATCATCGAGGAAGCGTCGGTCGATGATCAGCGCGTTCACGATCTGCGGCGTGACTTCGAAGCGCTGCGCGCGCACCTGCCCACCGACCATCATCGCCACTTCCTCGACGCGAAGTCACGCGGCGGCACGACGAACTCCATCGCGAACGAGCTCGGTATCTGCCGACCGCGCGTCGATGTCATTGAGATCGAGGTGCGCGACGTCGCGATCAAGATCGGACTCCGTGGATATCTCGAAAGGTGAGCAACATCACCGCGCGGTCGCGTAAGTATCCAGTAGCCGCCGTCCACAACCTCACAGAAGGGAGCCTCGCATGCCGCGAGAATGCTATCGATACGTCTTCAGTCGCCAAGTGCCTCTCACCGAGGCGATCGCGACGCTCGAACTGACGCTGATTGCAGTCGAGAGTCTGCACGGCGAAGCGCGCACGCGAATGGATGCGCATTGCACGGTGCGCCCGTTCGAACGCACCCTCGACGTTGATGCGTCCACGCACTTGGGCCAGGCGCTCAATCAGATCTTCGTCGGGTTCCTGACGCGCGAGTTCGGCGCGAGCGCCTACTCGGTGACAGCGATTGTGCCGGGCGCGGCTCCATCGAGTGACGGGGACGCATGACGGCGGCGCAAGCCTCCGTTCCGCTCGTGCGCCTCGGTCAAGGCGCCTTCACACGCGACATCCATCCGGAGGGAGCACACATGCCAGTCTGCACCGAATCTGCCGTCGATCTCCGAACGCTCATCCAAGAGCCATCTGATGTCTATCACGCCCGAGCGGGCGAGTATCTGTCGTCACACTCGCTTCGCGAGTTTCGGGAGTGCCCGGCGCGATTCCGCAAGCGTGAGCTTGGTCTGATCCCGGCCAAGGACAGTGAAGCGTTTGCCGTGGGGCGCGCCGCACATGTGCTGATCCTTGAGGGACGCGATCGCTTCGAGACGGAGTTCGCAGTCGGCGGTCCGATCAATCCAAAGACTGGCCTGCCATACGGCTCCAGCACGAAGGCATTCGCAGAGTGGGCAGAGCGCCTTGGCAAGCCCGCGATCGATGATGGCCAGGCCGCGGTCATCGGCGAGATGGCGGCGAGCGTGCGCGCGCATCCGATTGCGAGCGAGTTGATCGCAGACGGTGTGCCCGAGCGCGTGGTCCGCTGCGACTACGCCGGGCATCGTTGCCAAGGCCGCGTTGACTGGATCAATCCGGCGCCCGGCATCGGCATCGTCGATCTCAAGACATGCGACAGCCTGCTATGGATCGAGGGCGACGTCCGCGCCTTCGGCTATGTGCACCAGCTCGCGTTCTATCGAGCGTTGCTCGCACAGGTGTGGGGCGTGGACCTGCCGGTCCACATCGTCGCCGTCGAGAAGCGTGAACCGAATCGCACTGGCGTCTGGCTGATCGAGCCGCGCCTTCTCGACGAAGCACAGCGAGAGAACGAACAAGCAATGGACGAGCTGTCGCGATGCCGTCGCACTGGCATCTGGCCCACGCGCTACGAGTCACTTCGGCGCGTCGAGCGCCTGTGATCGCCCGGGAACGGAGACGAAACCACTTCAGAAGGAGCATCATGAGCTTGATCGCGAATGTCACGCGTGGCCGACCCGCCGTCCCTCGGCGCACGATCGTCTACGGCCCCGGCGGCGTGGGCAAGAGCACTTTCGCCGCGAGCGCGGAAGCGCCGGTCTTCATTCAGACGGAGGACGGACTCGCCACGATCGATGTGCCCCGGTTCCCGCTCTCCACGAGGTACGGCGAGGTGATTGCCGCGCTCGGCGAGCTCTACATAGAGCCGCATGAGTTCAAGACCGTGGTGGTGGACTCGCTCGACTGGCTCGAGCGTCTCATTCACGCTGAAGTCTGCGCGAAGCGCGGCGTCGAGAGCATCGAGGACATCGGATACGCGAAGGGATTTGTCTTCGCTCTGACGCAGTGGCGGGAGTTCCTCGCCGGGCTCGACGCGCTCCGCAATGAGCGAGGCATGGCGGTCATCCTGATCGCGCACGCCGCCATCGAGAAGTTCGCGAACCCGGAGACGGAGACATACGACCGCTTCGTGCCGCGACTTCATCGGCAGGCGTCGGCGCTGCTGCAGGAGTGGGCGGACGAGGTGCTGTTCGCGAACTACCGCGTGCTGACCCGCACGAGCAACGAAGGCTTCGACCGCAAGCGCGTGCAGGGGATCGGCACCGGCGAGCGCGTGCTGCGAACGACGGAGCGCCCGGCCCATGTCGCCAAGAACCGACTCGGGATGCCGGAGGAGATCCCACTCGACTTTGCCACCTACGCCGCGTTCGTGCGCGGTGAGCAGCCAGACAGCGTCAAAGCCAACACCGACCAGGGGAACTGAACCATGCCAAGTCTCAACGGATTCAACGCGAACGACATCGATCCGAACCAGGGCTTCGAGCCCGTCCCCGCCGGCAAGTACCTCGCCGTCATCGTCGATTCGGTCAGCAAGCCGACGAAGAACGGCGCTGGCGAGTACCTCGAGTTCAAGTTCGAGATTATCGACGGCCCCTGCAAGGGCCGCAATGTGTGGGAGCGCCTGACGCTCAAGCACACGAACGACATGACGGTCAGGATCGCGAGGGGAAACCTCTCGAGCGTCTGTCGCGCGGTGGGCGTGATGCAGCCTCGCGACTCGGTCGAGCTGCACAACATCCCGCTCACGATCGTCGTCGGACTCAAGAAGCGAGAGGACACCGGCGACATGACCAATGTCGTGAAGGCCTTCGAACGACGGGACTCCGGCGTGGGCGCGGGGACCGTTGGTGCTGGAGGCCGGGGGAACAACGCGACGACCTCGACGCCGCCGTGGAAGCGATGAGACGACGCTCGCTCACTCTTCCATTTCCGCCGTCGGTCAATCGCTACTGGCGGCGTGTCGGGTCTCGCGTCCTCGTGAGCCGTGAGGGGCGGAGCTATCGCGAACGCGTGCGCGCCCCCCTCGCGGCCATGAGGCCACTGCCTTCGAACTACTCCTTTCGAGGCCGCATCGACATGACGGTCACGCTGCATCAACCAGATCGCCGGTGCCGGGACTTGGACATCTCGATGAAGAGCCTTCTCGACGCCCTCGAGTACGGCGGTGTCTACGCCGACGACTCGCAGATCGATCGGCTGGGAATCAAGCGCGGGACACCAACGCCGGGCAGCTGCTGCATCGTCGAAATCGTGGAGGAGCACTGAGTGGAACTGCGCCCGTTCCAACGCGACGCGGTCGAGTCCGTGTACTCCCATCTCCGGCTTCGAGATGACAACCCGTGCGTGGTCATCCCGACCGCAGGCGGAAAGACGCCCATCCTGGCGACCATCAGCCGCGACGCGGTTGATCGCTGGAACGGCCGCGTGCTGATCCTCGCCCATGTGAAGGAGCTGCTCGAACAGAGCGTGGAGAAGCTGATGCTCCTTGCTCCGGGGGTTCCGGTCGGTGTCTACAGCGCGGGCCTTCGGCGCCGCGAGCTCGAGTACGCCGTCACCGTCGCAGGAATCCAGTCGATCTGGAAGCGCGCAGGCGAACTCGGCGCCATTGACCTGATCATCGTCGACGAGGCGCATCTCATCAACGCCGAGGACGACGGCATGTATCGCTCGTTCCTGGCGGATGCCAAGGTGGTCAACCCACATGTGCGCGTGATCGGCCTGACGGCGACGCCGTTTCGAATGAAGTCAGGCGAGATCTGCGCGCCTGACAATGTCCTCAATCACATCTGCTTCGAGGTCGGCGTCAAGGAGCTCATCAACCAGGGCTACCTGAGTCCGCTACGGACAAAGGCCGGATCACAGCGGCCCGACTATGAGCAACTGCATGTCCGAGCCGGCGAGTTCATCGCTGGCGAAGTTGAAGACCTCATGGACGACGACGCGCTCGTCCAGGCGGCGTGCGCAGAGATCGTCACGGAAGCGGCCGATCGGAAGTCGATCCTGATCTTCGCGAGCGGCGTCAAGCACGCGAAGCACATCGTCGCGACCTTCAAGGAGAAGCACGGCGCCGAGTGCGGCTTCGTTTCCGGTGATACGCCCTCGAAGGAGCGCGCCAGCATCCTCGCCCGCTTCCGACGCGGTGATCTGCGCCTGCTCGTCAATGTCGGCGTGCTGACCACTGGCTTCGATGCCCCAGGCATCGACTGCGTCGCGCTCCTGCGACCGACGATGTCGCCCGGCCTCTACTACCAGATGGTCGGTCGCGGATTCCGGCTTGCGCCCGGCAAGACCGACTGCCTCGTTCTCGACTTCGGCGGCAATGTCCTGCGCCATGGACCTGTCGATGACATTCGCATCGCCCGTGAGGAACGGGGCGAAGGCGACGCGCCCGCGAAGGAGTGCCCGCAGTGCCATGAGCTCATCGCCGCTGGCTACGCGAACTGTCCGCAATGTGGCTTTGAGTTCCCTCCGCAACAGAAGAAGAAGCACGAGGGGACGGCCACCGACGCAGGAATATTGAGCGGCCAAGTCACTCGCTTCGAAGAGGACGTCAATGACATCTTCTATACGGTCCATCACAAGCGCGATGATCCCACGGGCACGGCGCCCCCGACGATGCGCGTTGCCTATCGCTGCGGCATGAATCGTTGGTACAGCGAGTGGATCTGCCTTCAACACGAGGGCCCTGCGCGGCGAAGAGCCGAGCGCTGGTGGAAGTCGAGATCGCGCGAGGCGGTGCCGCAAACGGTTGAGGAGGCGGTCGAGCTTGCGAAGACCGGCGCCCTTGCATTCACGCTCTCGATCGTCGTCGAGCAACGTGCCGGCGAGAAGTTCCCACGGATCGTCGGCCGGAAACTCGGCGAGATCCCCGAGCCATTCGAGGACGACGACACGGTCGAGGCGTCGCCCGAGATGCCGGTGCCGGATGACGGGATTCCGTTCTGATGTCCGCCACCGATTCCATCCTCGTCAATGCCGCGTTCGCCTACACGACGCGCGGCTTCCGCGTCGTGCCGGTGCCGCCTCGGAAGAAGGGACCGGTGCACGACGGTTGGCAGAATCTCCGGCTCGGATTCGACGATCTGCCGCAGTACTTCAATGGCACCTTCGGCGCCGGGAATCTCGGAGTGCTGCTTGGTGAGCCAAGCGGCGATCTCGTCGACGTCGATCTCGATTGCCCGGAGGCGATCGAGCTGGTGGACGAGTTCCTGCCGCCGACCCATGTCGTGACCGGCCGCGCGAGCGCTCCAGGCTCACATCGCTGGTACCTGGCGCCGGGTGTCAAGACGAAGAAGCACCGTGACCCGGTGACGAACAAGATGATCGTCGAGCTGCGCAGCACGGGCGCGCAGACGCTCGTCGGTCCGAGCGTGCATCCATCCGGTGAGGAGTACGACCATCTCGACGGCGTGCCGCCGACGGTCGACGGCGCCGATCTCGCGGCACGGGTGGCCGCGTTGGCCGAGGCAGTCGTCCGGCGTCGCCACGGCGAGCTCGAGCGCCGGGCCCAACACGGGCGAACGTCGCCAACACGGGCGCGACCTGTGGCCGTCGTCGCGGACGACGGTGTGCTTCGCCGTGCCGAGGCGTACCTCGATGCGATGCCGCGGGCGATCTCGGGCCAGGGCGGCCACAACGCAACATTCGCCGCTGCGACGGCGCTCGTGCATGGATTCGCGCTCGCCCCGGAAGTCGCGCTCCGCATGCTGCATGAGCGTTTCAATCCGCGCTGCGTGCCGCCGTGGTCGGATCGCGAGCTTGAGCACAAGATCGACGACGCGGCATCGAAGCCTCACGATCGACCTCATGGCTGGCTGCGTGATGCAGTTCCTGAAGACGATCCGGGGGTCGGTCTCTCGAGGTTCGGCGCGGATGATGATGACCGGAACGGGTGCGTTGACACTGACGCGCCGATCGATCCGGGTCCGCTTCCAGCGCATCTGCTCCATGTGCCAGGGCTCATCGAAGCGGTGGTGCAGCACAACCTGGCGACGGCCACGCGTCCGCAGCCGGTTCTTGCGCTCGCCGCGGCGATCACGCTTCAGGCCGTGTTGTGCGCACGCAAGGTGCGCGACGAGCGTGGCAATCGCACGAATCTCTACTGCGTCGGCATTGCGGCATCCGGCGCCGGCAAGGAACACGCGCGCAAGGTCAACAAGAACATCCTCTTCGCCGCCGACCTCATCGAGCATGACGGCAGCGAGGACCTCGCCTCGGACGCAGGACTTCTTGCGGCGGTCGAGATCGAGCCCGCGATTCTGTTCCAGATCGATGAGTTCGGTCGCTTCCTGAGAACAATCGGCGATCCCAAGAAGGCGCCGCATCTCTTCAATGTGCTCACGGCGCTCATGAAGCTCTATTCGAGCGCGGACACGGTCTTCCGCGGGAAGGCGTACGCCGACCCGAAGCGCAACAAGGTGATCGACCAGC